>Ga0114931_10001328_pt1 | contig 31561 bp, 34 predicted proteins | sample 2SBtaG_FD_89579 | JGI IMG/M metagenome (GOLD analysis project Ga0114931, IMG submission 89579) | Deep subsurface microbial communities from Kolumbo volcano to uncover new lineages of life (NeLLi) - 2SBTROV14_V59a metaG | ecosystem: Environmental > Aquatic > Marine > Volcanic | place: Kolumbo...
CCTGCTGCACCACGACCCGTGGATGAACCGAGGCACCGTCGATGGTGCCCTGCAACCGCTCACGCAGTGCGATGACCCGGTGACGGTTATCAAGGAACAGACTACCGAACACCTCGTTCCGGTAACCGGCCAGCTTCAACCGTAGATAGTTCCGTGTTTCCTCCGGACTGCTCAAAATGCGCCCGGCCCGAAACTTGAAAGCCAACACCTTCATCGCCAGTGTCACGACCGCCTGTTTCTCCTGTTCGTTCAGCTCTGATGGCTTCAGACCAGTGAACCGGTCATCCACTTCCGTTACGTTAACTACGTCCTCTTTCTTCATGGCTGATCTCCTTAATATAATGGGAGACCAGTCCCTCGGGGAATGATCCCCCGATGGGTTGGAAGGTGGTCGGGTAACAGCGTTACCCGACCGGTTGTTGACTTACGCCGCGTTGTCTTGCGCGGTATAGAACGGTTGCCCGTCGACCTTGGCCCACGCGATGCGCAGGAGCCGGGCCTTCAGACTGATACCGGTCTCGCCGGCCTTGTCACCGTTCTTGAAGGTGAAGGATTCGGCAAACAGATCACTGAGTGTGAAGCCGATCAGTACCTTCAAACTGCCCTCGACGGCCGGCTTGAGCTGACGCACGATTTGCTGTGCCTGCTTGCCGGACACGTGACACTCGAAATGCGTGTACTGGGCGTTGTCGACGCTGCCCCGGAGAGCCGCGATGGTGACACTTAAAAAGGGTGTACCCTCTTTCGGTGTCACTTCCCAGACACGGTTGAGATAACCGATACCCTGGGTGTGAAGATCGAAATACTGCTTGGTTTCGTGTTTTGACATAGCGCTTTCTCCTTATGGATTGAAAATCCGGAGCAAGCAGATCCCTGACGGGAATGCTTGCCCGGCAGGGTGATTGGAATGGAAACGTGTTCCGTTCCCTTGAAGATGGACCGACGGCAATTGAATAAAACAATGCCGCTGTGCACCTGTTGCACGGTCCGAAGGTGCCTCGATTGCCACTGAGCCGCAGTGACGACGGATAAAACCGGTATGTTTGATGCGCTCAGGCCGCATCAGAGGCCTCGCAGACATAACGCAGGTACTTGAGCATGCCGCGCGCATTGGCGAAGGCCGGATTTTCGGCAATTGCCTGATGCGGAAACCAGTTGGCGATGTCGTCTGCCAGGGCCACCGTCCCGCCTCCGACGAACAGAATACGGTCCAGTTCCACCCCCAATCCCAGTTGCCGGCGGGTCTCTGCATGGAGTCGCTCGACCACCTCGCGTTTGGCGGCCTCAACCAGCGCCGCCACATCATGGTCCTTGCCTTGCAGGCGCACGACGTTGCCCTCGAGCGCCTGAGAGACGAGTTGTTCACTCAAGGCCTCCAGATCGAAATGTTCCTGGATGCCATCGGTCACACACTGTTTCACGTTCAACATCCCACACTGCAAGGAGCCAGACGAGGCATGCAGGATGCCCTGATCCTTCACCACCACGTAGTCGGTAGTCCGTCCACCGATATCAACAATGGCCACCGGCACGGAGACACGATCTGCATCCAGGGTGACGCCATCACCCTGGTCGACAATCACATAGTCATACCAAGCGGCCAGGGCCTCCGGGATCACGCCGTGGAAGGCGATACCCGCTGGCAAGTCATCCGACTGCGGATGAACCGCCTGTCTCAAACTGTCGCGCTTCCTGGTAATGGTTTCCTGCCGGTGTTCGCCGCTCTTGCGATAGAACGCGCTGACGGGCAGGCCTGAAATCGCATGGACGGCCCGCCCTGCGAGGCCTGCCTGTTGCAGGGCGTGTTGTACGATGGCCCGGTTAAGCCCGGACCACGGATAACCCTCGAAATGGGTGGGTGCACCGTCGATGTCGCCAACCGAGTACACTGCATCCTCTGTCTCATACTCAAAGATGCGCTGCTCGGCCTGGTCAATCCAGGTCACACCGGCCTGTCCCACCCGGGCACGGGAAGGAACAATGATCAGACGTCCATCCGGGAGGGCCAGCTTGGTGTAGGCATAGCCATCATCGAGGCCAACGGGGATAGGAGTCATGGTGGAAGGGTGGGTCATGTGTTTTGTGTCCTCTGGTTCATTGGTGTTTTGATCAAGTGACTGTTCTGCCCTACCCGATTACCTTGCCCAGGGCAGCGAAGGGTTTGCTGGCCGCATTGGCTTGCGAAGGATTCACCTTCACAACAGCAGGTTTTGGCTCTGGATGACTGCCGGACTTTTGCGACTCACCCGCCATCCGGTTTTTAAATGCCATTGTCGGGTGACTTTTTGCATCATCCGGTGCTCCACGCAGTGCCTGACACTCGGAACGGAACCCTTGCACCAGCAGTCCGCGTAGCCACTCTTGTCGACGGGCCGCCGGAATACGTTCCAGCCGGTTCAGGATGATCGCCTCCAGTGCAATGCGCGGATCGAGTTGCAATACAAGCCGATGTCCGGGTTTTGTCTTAGCCATGGACTGTCATCACAAGATCTGAGACAGAATTATGGGGAGAAAACAGGTTCATGCCAGTGAAAACCCAATACACTAGCCGTCGTTGTTTTTGTCTTCAGACAGATGCGTGTCAGAGTCTGACGATTCGGGACGTAACGTCACGTGCCCGGAAAACCCCGATGGAAACTTCACCTTGCGCGGCACCAGTGGCGCCTGGCGTTCACCGCTCAGGATATCGTCGGGAAGCTCGCCCATGGCCTGGCGCGCCTCATGACTGCGCCCGATTGCTTTGTGCACCATGTCCCGATCAATCTTCATCAGCCGGTAACCTTGGGGAATCATGAAAAGTGCGCGGAGCTTGCGCGCGCAGGCCTGCTGAACGTGTACGTAGGCCTTGCCATCCATTAGACCGATGTGACAGGCTGTCAAGGCCGTACAGACCAACCGGTCGAACTCGGCCAGAAGCTGAGCGCCTCGGTAGGCATACGGGTTGGCGAATTGCAGGTGCACTCGGCAGGGACGCTGAGAAGCCGCGACACTCACCTCCATGGCGGTCATCTGTTCAAGTTGTTTGACCAGGTCCGCTTGCTGGTGATCGAGATAGCTTCCGGCAACCTCAATGGCGTCATGGACCTTGATGAGCCACCAGTCCGCATAAGGATCATCTTTGCGCGCCGCCTGCCAGATCACCCGCAAACGATTGGCAAAGCCGACCAGTCCGATGATCGTGGGTTTATCGGGGGTGCCAGCGCGACCATGAATGAGTTGCTGCGCCTGATTTGTCTGGATCGTCAACCAAACCTGGCCATGGAGTGCACCCGGTTTCTCCAGCGGCCTGAATTGTTCGACATGCTTATTGGCGTTTGGATGAGAAATGGGATTGTCTGCACTCATGGCGCTATTGAGCCCATGTCCTCATGGCACTGCCAAGCAACAACCCCTTCTCGTAACGTTGTTGTTTTAGCCGGACTCCGCCCGAAGGTATTACTCGACGCCTGGGGTGTTTATTGTGTGCGCACCGAATGCGGGATCCAGTGTAGTGTCGATATTCGACACCCTCCGCGCCCCATGCGGGGGTGGTACCCGGGGTACCCCCCCTCCGTTTTAATTTTCGGCCGTAACGTCTTGATTTCCCGTTGGCGCACGCATACCAAGCAGCTTCCGCATCTCGGTTATCTGTGCTTTGCCGGCAACTTTTCGCTTTCGCCGCTGCTCATCGGTCTCCTGAGGTAGTTGTGATGCCCCCGCTGAAGTAATGCCTTGATCTGCTTTTTTCCGTTCTTGTCGTCCATCACGTACTTTGATACCCAGGTTGGGTATAAATTTCCCTTGTTCCACTTGCTTACAGAGCGAGTGCAAAAAACTGAGCTCGTCATACACCGGCTTCATACCCTTCTGTTCCGCCAGAAAGCGTCCTGCCAGTTCATCGAGGACGGGCTGGCGCTGTTCGGGCGCAAGCACACTGAGATAGCGTGCGGCAATTTCACGATGGTTGTCGCAAAGACGCGGTGGGTAGATCAATGGCTGATCGTTTTCCCCTGTGTGTGCAAAATTCGACACCTCCCCTGTAGTAGTAGTTTTATATATATAACTACTACAACTACCCGCGTTCGAAATTCGAACTCGGTTACCAGCCGTGTTCAAATTTTGGTCATGGTGATCGGCACCTTTCTGGCCATTGGTTGAATCACTGCGTAACCGCCTAACAACATCCCTGGTAAAGGAGAAGAACCGGCTGGATTCCCCACCTGCTGCAGCCACCCTGCTTTGTATCCGACGTTCAATCGGGTGAGGTTGGGTAGAGATGTTCTGGCCGGCCTGAATATCCTCATCGATGGAATCCAGCACGCCCTGCGCGACGGCACGGACACGTGCGTGTCCGTGGGCTAACGCATTGCCAAGAAAGGCCATGTAATTGCAATCGAGATGCAGTGCATCGGCAAGTGGCAGGGGTTCGTCATGTACTGCATAGACGTTACTGCGGAACCGACCGTTGGCTTTTCGTACCCGTGCACACAGGGTCAGCCAGCGTGACGCACGCAGAATGGCAATAGCGCGGGCAATGGTTGATCGAGATGATACATTGGCCAGCTTGCCGATGGACTCATACCCCGGGAAGGCTGTGTTGCCGCCCGTCTCACGGACCGCGAGCATGATGACCATCCAGACCAGCTTGTCCACCGGCTCGAGCACCGGGTCTGTCACCACAACCGTAGGAAAAGACTGGTGTCGGTTTCCAAGGAAAACCATCGTGTCGGCAGGTCCTTGGCCGACTGAGGCCTTGGCCTGCGCGATGGTCTTTTGGATCAGGGCATCAAGGGCAAGCGTCTCCGAACGATTGACAACAGGTACTTCATTCATGGGTACCTGCAGCCACCTTATCGATCTGGCCGTTCAGGTTTCCGTACTGGGCCCAGCGCTGCGTCAGGTTCCAGATCGCGCGCATCGACAGTCCGGTTTCACCATGGATTGCGAGATACTGTTCAGGTATCAGTAATCCTGACTCCTCACCATCGACTCTGTCTGACCAGGCTTCCCAGAGCCGGTGCGAACTCTCTTCATCCAGTTCAGGTGGTCGACCAATGGCGAGATCTACCGACAGGGTTCGGCGCAACCGTGTGTAGTCGCGCTGGTTCAGTCCAAACAGCACCTGCATCATCTCCTGAGGGGCATCGGCAATAATCAAAGCCTGAATCGTATCTTCCATCGCCCGTTGCTCACCGAGATGATCGATCATGGGCCAGTACACCTGCCGGTTCAGCGCGATCTCCAGGCAGTGCGCGCGCAGCGACTCGACCCGGTAGAGGTCCGCAACACGCATCTCGCGCAAGGCCTCGATCTCTTTTACGCCAAAGTTCATGTTACGCAGCGCCGCCTGGTCACCTTCAGCCAGACAGCGCATGGCATACATCAGGACCGCCGTGACCAGATCCGCTTCTTTGGTCCCCTCCATTGCACTTAGTCCCAGATCGCCGTGCCTGTGTCGGCGGCCAGGTGACGGATACGCCGGTAGGTATCCATGAGATTGAGCAAATCACGCCAGTCCCGGTCAGGGAGTGAGTACCAGATGCGATAACCGATATGCCCAGGGTCAAGCGTCCAGATATTGTCGAACAACAGTCCAGCATCCTGGTCTTCGAGGGCGCGCCGGAGCACAGAATCGGCCGGCAATGTCGGTGCGATCGAATCAACCGGTGCAAAGGTCATCTCGGAACACGCCGCCAGTTGCCACCAGAGCAGGCAGATCTGAGCCAGGGAATCCTCGTCAAGGTGATCAGCCAAAGCATGGTCGGGTACGTCACTGAGCACGTAACCCAGCCCTTTACCTGACAATGGTTTGACCCGATCACCGATACCATTGCGTTGCGCAATGCGTGCCGCCAGGGTCCAGGCCCGTCCCCGCAATGACTTCAGGTCCGCTGGTATGGAATGACCCGCGTCAATCAGGGACTCAGACGCATCAGCAATAGGGTCGTCTGGATGATCCTGTGGTTCAATCGGTACGTCGGCCGGGTATACGGACGCTTCACCCGCAAGGTTCACCCCAACTTCACCCTCATCATGATCATCAGGTACTTCGAGTGTTACCGGATCCCCGTCACCCTGCCTTTCTGGTTGGGGCGGCTCTTTGATGGGTACGAACTCCGGAATAACCAGTTCCCGTCCGGCCAGCTCGGCATCGAGTGCCACCCGGATGGTTTGGATACTGATCTCCGCCTCTTCGGCAATCTCGGTCTCAATAGCAACCTGCAAGAGATCGGTATCCCAATCCAATCCGTCATAGCGTCGGCACAATGCGGCGAACACGTCATCAAACACACCGCCATCGCCAGCACAGTGGCGTTGCCAAAGATTCCTGGATGCACTCTCCAGTACTCGAATCCGTCCTACCTGATGCTTGCCCATGCCGGCTTCAAGGGCCTGCGGTATCAGTGCCAACAACCGCTCGACGGCATACCACATCAAGCGGATACCGGGACGACTGATGCTGTATCCCGCATTTCTGAGCTCTTTTTCAAGCCTTCTCAATGGTACTTCTTTGAGATCCAGATCCTCAGCGAACAATTGTTTTGCATCGAGAACCGCGCGCGCCTTGTCGATAAATGTGAGACTACCGCGGAGGTCGTTTTCCCGAAGATGTGCGAGCAGGACATCCGACTCGCGATTCCAGGGTCTGAACACACACGTCACCTGAGCATAGCGCGGGTCACCAGTCTCATCGAACAATTCCTTCAGGACCATCAGGCGTGTATTGCCGCCAGCATGAACGATATAGTCCGTGGCATCCGGCCGTTGCGTAATCACCAACGGTTGATCCAGACCATTGCCACGAATCGAGTCCTTGATCCGGTCGTATTCGGGGTTGCGGGTGTGCCGCGGGTTGCGTTCGTAGGGCTGGATGCAGGTGATTTCGACGATCAGGGGTGCAGACGCCGCACTGGCTATAATAGGCGGCTCAAACTGATCCGTGGATGGTATCGGTACTTTCTGAGCCATTGACTATCCCTCCGTAAGAAGGCCGAAAAAGATCTCGGGATGACGAACCAGGCTTTCCCGTGGCACGAGTTCCAGTCGCCCTTCAGATTGGGCCGCCACCTGCCGGCTTATTTGCTCAATGCGTGTCGCCATCTGGGGGCTCGCATTCCGATGTTGGCCGGCAATCTGGTACAGATAAGCAACTGAGTTGTTGCAGACCGCGGCCAACTGGGCACGTTCTCGCTTGGTGGCATGCTTTAAAAAGTTTCTTAGCTTCATGCCAGCGCACATTAGCAGCGCGCTTTTCTACCATCAAGCTAATCTGCAAACAAAATACTTATCGCTGTGCTAAATTTTTGTTATAGTCGCTGTATGGCACGAATCCCCGAGCAAATCAGACTGAAAAACCTCGAACTTCTGATAGTCGAGGCCGGCTCAGCCACCAAACTGGCCCACCTTGTCGGCACCAACAGTTCCTACATCAGCCAGGTCCGGCGCCAGATGCCGACCAAAAAGGGCACTCCCCGGGGCATCGGTGACGATCTGGCCGGGAAGCTGGAACAAGGGATGGCCAAGCACGAAGGCTGGATGGATGAATCACATCAGGCTGAATGGGATCAATCAAACAACGCCGGAGAGGATGTCAATACGCACCTGGGTCCGGATATCCGAAGCCTGCACCCAGTGATCTCTTGGGTACAGGCCGGTGACTGGATGGAAATCGCAGAAGGTTACGAGCCTCAATATGGCGAGGAATTACTGCCCTGCCCGGTTAAATGCAGCCAGGACTCTTATGTCCTGCGCGTGCACGGCATCAGTATGGAGCCAAAATTCCACAATGGTGATCTGATATTCGTGGACCCCCATGTCGATCCGGTCAGTGGGAAGTACGTAGTCGTGATGATTGAAGACACCGCGGAAGCCACCTTCAAACAGCTTATCGTCGAGGGGGGCCATCAGTATCTCAAGGCGCTGAATCCGGAGTGGCCAAACCGCATCATCGAGGTCAAACAGAACGCCCGGATCTGTGGGGTCGTGGTATTCAAGGGAGAAATGGTATGAACCTAATCATCACACCGGAACGTCTGCTCCGGCACCCATTAGGGCTGCCGGGGATTTATCGCTCTGCTAAACATTCTCTCTTTGCCAACAACATTGGCTCAATGCTAACGTTTCAAGCGTTATCCAACCCATATGTAAGATCTGACTCACTAAGAGCAAACGCGAGCAACAATATCCTGCCCCAGCCGGGCAACCGATCGAAACGAACATGCAGAAGTTATACATTTGTGACATGCCATGCCTCTCCCTGGGGCTTGAGCCGGCATCAGGAAAGATTCCTGCCTGTATTGGCTATTGGTGTTACTAATGGCGGTAAATTGGCTTACAGTTCGGAAGTTTTCCGAAGAAACCGGTTATTCAGAATACGCCATCCGAACGAAGTTCCGAGATGGTGTATGGCTGGAGGGTCAAGTCTGGAAAAAGGCCCCCGATGGCAGAAATTTGATTAGTGTTGATGGGTATAACCAATGGGTAGAAAACAACGCACGGGGGCAAGACCAACCAGCGCGTCCTCAATCGAAATCTCCTTTACCTATCAAGGGAAAAGATGCCGGGAGAAGATCAAACTCAAGCCCACCCCCGCTAACCTGAAACGAGCAGAGCGCCACCGTGCAGCCATTCTTGATGCGATTGAAAAAGGTACTTTCGATTACGCAACTACTTTCCCGGATTCAAAGAACAGAGCAACTTTCAGCGACCAGCCGGGTGCAGCAATTACCGTTGAACGTTTTTTATCGGGCTGGTGGCGTACAGAAAAAAAAGAACTGAAAGCATCCACACGCACTGTGGATAAGCGCATTCTCTTTAATCAAATTATACCGGAGTTTGGAAATCTGGCATTAACCGACCTGAAATGGCACTTGATTAGAGATTGGGTGAAATCTCAGGAATGGAGCCGTAAGACTCAAAACAATAAACTCAGCCTCCTCAGGCGCGCGCTGAATGAAGCTGTCGAACAGGAACTCATCCATCACCACCCTATGGCCAACAAGGTCATTAGGCGTCGAAGATCTCGTGCTGAATCAGCAGCGAACTCCACATACAAAATCGATCCTTTCAGCCACGACGAACGTACTGCGTTGATTAATACAGCAAGAGACCAACTTAAGAACCTGGTTCAGTTCGGCTTGTGGACAGGGCTCAGGTTATCCGAGCTATTTGCTTTGAACTGGGGAAATATCGACTGGATAAACAAAAGGATCTATGTCGACGGCGCTTTAACTCAGGCTGCCACCGAAATAGAAGCCACAAAAACCGAAGCCGGTGAGCGTACAGTCTATCTATTACCACTGGCCCTGGCGGCTCTGAAAGCACAAAAGGAGCATACCTTTTTACAAGGTGATGAAGTCTTCCAAAATCCGCATACAAGGAAACGGTGGACTGGCGATGTGGCTCTTCGGGCTCGGCAATGGAAAACACTTTGCAAACGGGCCGGGGTTCGTTATCGACCACCCGGACAGATGCGCCACACATTTGCCTCAATGACAATGATGGCAGGCGAATCACCTCAGTGGGTGGCTGCTCAGATGGGGCATACTGACTGGACGTTCACCGCAAGAGTCTATTACCGGTGGATCCCAAAAGATGCAGGGGATGCCGGTAAGAAGGTGATAGAGAAATGGGGGTAGTATTGCAGGTAGGCCATCAAAGATCTGGCATGCTATTTCTGCCAGAGCAGTCGGCCGGTCTATCGTAGCCAGGGTCAGCAGCAAAGTTTCTTAGAAGATTCGGCGTTACTCTAGTGCAGCAACATCATTGACCAAGCGCATCCGAAACTGGATACCAAATTGACGGAAGAATCATGTCTGAAACCGTGTCTAACTCATCCCCAAATAGCCCTAAAACACCCCTAAATCTAGACACGGTAGGAAGCTAAGTCATTGATTATTTGGCGGAGAGAGAGGGATTCGAACCCTCGATACGGGGTTACCGTATACACACTTTCCAGGCGTGCTCCTTCAACCACTCGGACACCTCTCCGGGGAAAGCAGGCGCGCAAGGGTAAACCAGAACCCGTGGGGGTTCAAATTTCCGGGGGTAGGTGGTGGCCGGTTTGACCTGGTCGAATAAATCGGCCCTGCCATGGTAAACCAGTGATGGCGCCTTGAGTCATCACGTTGGCCGGTTATATGGCCTGCCCGCCGTGGTCCCTGTTATTCAGGCAGCTTCTTGATGCCCAGAAGCCCGAGGATATGCTTCTCGTAAACGGGTTCCGAGCTGCCCTTCTTCATTTTGCGGATGAAGTATTTCTCGAAGGCAACCTTGGCCAGATGTACCCATTTGCCCTTCTTGAACCAGGCGGTGTTGCGCGGCGGGATCTGTGGCAATGCCACGAAGGCGGCGCCGGTATCGCCCATGTCCGCAAGGCAGATGGCATTCCAGGTGGCGCCGGTCGATGGCGGCTTGCCGGCAAGCTCGTCACGGATGTTATGCACAATCGAGGTAATCATGGATTCGATCATGTAGCCAGTCTTGGGAGTGCCCGTGGGGACCGGGGTCGCTTCGACCGGAGGGATAGCAATACACACGCCGGCGGAATAGATGTTCTTGAAGGTCGGGTTGCGGTGATGCTCATCGACAATGACAAAGCCCCGTGGATTGCACAGGCCTTCCACACTGGCGACCGCATCCACCCCCTTGAAGGCCGGCAGCATCATGGCGAAGCTGAAATCGATTTCGTGCTGCTTCCTGACCTCACCCTCTTCATTGAGTTCATCGACATGCATCTTGCCTGCCTCGACCCGGGTGGTTCTGGCATTGGTGATCCACTGGATATGATGGGCGCGCAGATCACTTTCCAGCATGCCCCTGGAATCACCGACACCCGCAAGCCCGAGATGGCCGATATAGGGTTCGCTGGTGACGAAGGTCATGGGGAACTTGTCACGCATCTTACGCTTGCGCAGGTCAGCATCGACGATAAAGGCGAACTCGTAGGCCGGGCCGAAGCAGCTTGCAAATGGCATCGCGCCGATGACGATGGGGCCGGGGTTTTTCAGGAGTTCCTGGTAGCGGGTCCAGGCCTGTTCCGCGTGGTCGACCGTGCACACGGAGAGGGTATGCCCCTCGGGTCCGGAACCCTCGACCTCCTCGAAGGCCAGCCGGGGACCAGTGGCAATGACCAGGTAGTCGTAATCAACGCTGTTGCCGTTGTCCAGCTCGATCCGGTTGTTTTCCGCATCCAGCTTGCTGGCGGTTGCGGCAATGAAATGGATGCCTTTCTTTTTCAGGTAACCCTCGATCGGAAAGGTGATGGCCTTGCGGTCACGCCAGCCAACGGCCAGCCACGGGTTGGACGGAACGAATTGGAAGTGATCGCTGGAATTGATCACGGTGACCTCATTGCCCTTGCCGAGTTCTTCTTTCATTTCATAAGCACAGGGCATACCGCCAGTGCCCGCGCCGAGAATAACCACATGTGCCACAGTCATACTCCTGTTACATCCGTTGAATTGAATCTGCCAGGCCCGCTTGCGATGGACCTGCTTTTATTTGCCGGTAGTAAGTATACGACAGTAGCACATAACGAGGCCAAAGCCCGTGTGTCCAGCAGGGAGTTACCCGGGAATCTGACCGGAAACGGCGGACCCGGTTGCCCGGATCCTGTCCGTGTCAGGACAACCGGCCCAGGATCATGGCGCCACCCAGGTAGGTACCCAGCGCCGAACCCAGCGTCGTCAGCGCAAACACCAGCAGGATCCGGGTGACCTGGTTCCGCCACCAGCCACTGAGGCTGGCCGCATCGTCACGCAAATTGACAAAGTCAGCCACTTTTGGCTTCCTCAGACCGGCTTCGACCAGCCCGCATACCATGCCGGCGCCGATCATCGGGTTCAGTGAGGTAATCGGTGCCGCCACGATTGCCGTCAGCAGTGTTAGCGGGTGGGCGCCGGCCAGCAGCGCACCGATACCGGACAGGCCACCGTTCAGCAACACCCAGTCTGTCATCATTTTCAGACCGAGTTCAGGGCTCCGGTAAAAACCGATCCCGAAACCCAGCAGGATCAGGCCGACTACCAGCCAGGGAATGATGGTAAGCCAGCTGAATCCATGCCTGACCTCACTGAGTGCACGCAAGGTCGCGGATGCCTCTCCAGCGGGTTCCTCCAGGCAGTGACTCATCCCTGCCACATGCCCGGCGCCGACGACGACCAGCATACGCCGGGGAGCATTTTTCTCCGCCAGTTGCTGCAGGCGCGCCACCATGTAGCGATCGCGCTCATGGATCAACGGTTCGTAAAGGTCCGGAGATTTTTCTGCAAACTCGGTCAGTGCAGATTCCAGCATATCGCCCTGTTTGAGCTTGTTGATTGCCTCCTCACTGACCTTTTCGCGACTTAGCACACTGTTTAACAGACCGGCGAACATCTCCAGCGCACGCCATAATGACAGACTGTGGTAGACTCGCTTCAGGGTGATACCGATATCCCTGTCAATCAGGAACAAATCCAGACTCGCGGCGCGTGCATCTTCAATGGCCGTTTTCATGTCCGCCCCCGGCTCGATATCAAACCCTTCCGCCAGACGCTTCTAGTACGCGCCCAGGGCCAGGTTTGCCATCATCACACCGGTTTTCCCCTGGCGGATGACCTGCCACAGATCCGTATTGGCAAACCGGTCTGGATTTTGCATCTTATGATAGCGGTTTTCACAGAGTTCGACGGCAATGGCGTCATAACCGCCACTGGCAATTTCCGCCTTGACCTGTGCTGCGCTTTGTTTTGAAATATGTGCAGTACCCAGCAGCACACACTCTGTGTCCCCGACCTGGATAGTCTTCATGGACTGTTTTTCAGTGTTCATCGCTGGCATCTTCACGGCAAAAATAACTATCCGTGCGGGTAACTGGTTTCGGCATTCCTCGTTATCTCTTTAGCGAGCATCGGGAAGTATTATATATAGTATCTACAGGAAGCATTGTTTGTCGAGAATGAAGCAGGCCCGGGGGAACAGTGACTGGATATAACAGGCTACGTGTACAATCCCGGGGGAAATTCTCAGGGCTCGCAGCTAAACCTGAAACCGTCATCCAGCGCTACAGGTAATACCAGTGTATGTAACCACTGCCCCTGAGTTGCAGTACACAGCCGCACCCGCTGAGCCGGATCGTTGACAAATATGCTGGCGTACTCCGCATTGAAAACCGGTTTTCCTGCGCTTGTGAATGGCGCAAGCAGATTACATTCATCAAATTCATTGCACTGCTCATTGACACTGAAGTCGAAGTCACCGGCAAGCACGGCCACCTGATCAAGATCATTTTTCAGGCCAATCGCCAGGCCCCGGTTATGCGCTTCTGTGGCCAGCAGACGGTTATATGCCAGTTGATCACTGGCTGTGAAGTCAAACCCCGGTTTATTGGTGTAACCATCTACATTGTCTGCCTCGACACCATCACAGCCCTTTTGTACGGCAAGATCCAGCCGGTTGCGCATGATGCGCTGAACATTTGCGGAACGGATATCCAGCCACTTTTCATCGGCAAAGCCGGCAACCTTTTTACCTTTGTCAGCGGGGAGAAATTCCGCCGCATCAACACGAGAAGATTCATAGGTACCCGCCGAGAAATAACAGATCACCTGTTTGCCGGCAGACTGCAGGCTGTTGATCAGGGATGCTGGATTGTCAAACAAATCGATATCATAGAGCAGCACGTTATAACCCGTGTTAACCATGCCTTGTAACTGCCATTGCCAGGTTGTATTGATCGCGGGTTCAAGCCATGTGGAGCCTGGTGTTGGTGAAACTACCGGTATTGAAGAGGGAGTGTTCCCGGCTGCTGACCCGCTGCCACCTGAAGATCCACCTCCACCTCCGCCGCAGCCGGACAGAAAACCTGTTGTAATCAGCAGGATTAAACAGAATGTGTAATTAATAATATTTCGTATTGGTTGCATATTGTGACCCTCTGCACCGTGCAGCGGGTAATATTATTACAATGTCCTACGGTGCGCAGTCACTGCTGTCCCGGTTATACACACCCGTACTTGCGGGAACTTCAGACCGGTCGCTGCGTTCCAGGCACTCGTCAAACCAGGGGATGTCCATGTTCGGCCAACCGTTTCGGCAGATAGTGGTACTGTCGGTAGTGCTTTGGCTGCTGGCGCCGGCGGCCGCAGCGGCCGAGGCGCCGCATTACACGGTGACGACCGACGAGCACCTCAAATACCTCGATGTCAGTGCCTGCTTTGATGGGCCGGTGCCGCGCCGGATGACGACCGACGACAAACACGCTCTGACTCTGCTGCGTGATCCCCGCTTTCAGACCCATGACGATATTGTCGAGCTACGACCGCAAGGCCTGACCCTCGCGCTACCCCATAGCGACGCGCCGGCCTGCGTACAATACCGTGTCGACCTGGGCGCGATCGGCACGCGGCAGTGGCGTTCGGACGGCTGGCGCACCCGAGGCGCTATTGTGCTCGATCCCGCGTTGTGGCTCTGGACTCCCGAAGGAAGACCAGAGGCTCCGCGCTGGCGGCTCGATTTTGTGCTGCCGCCAGGCTACGATGTCTCGGCGCCCTGGACGCGCATCGGTCGCCACCAGGATACGGTGACCTATGACGTGCAAGAGCGCCTGCCCGGCCGGGGTGCACGCATGGCCATCGGTCGATTCAGCGTCGAGTCGATCGCGTTACCGGGTGGGCGATTCAGATATGCCTTGCTGCCGGGCGAGCCGGCCCCGGATACAGCGGCTATGCGGCGCTGGGTCAGCGCCGGCGCACAAGCCCTGGTCAGTGCCTATGGTCGACTGCCGGTGCCTGATGTGCAGTTGCTGGTGGTTCCAATCGGCCACGGCCGCGAACCGGTGCCCTGGGGTGAGGTGATGCGGCGCGGAGGTGATGCGGTTCACCTGTATATCGATCAACGGCGCCCGGCCGAGGAGTTTATGACCGACTGGGTGCTGGTGCACGAACTCAGCCACCTGCTACACCCGGTCCTTGACGTGCGTGACCATTGGCTGTCAGAGGGTATCGCCAGTTACTACCAGAACGTGCTACGAGCCCGCACCGGGTTGAGGAGCGCACAATGGGCCTGGAACGACTTGCACGCCGGCTTCGAGCGGGGCATTCGCGGCACACAGCACGGTCACAGCCTCGCCGAGTCAAGTGCGAGCATGCTGCGCGACCATTCATTCATGCGGGTCTATTGGAGCGGCGCCGCCATTGCGCTGCTCGCCGACGTGGAATTGCGCCGGCGCACGTCTGATGCGCAATCGCTGGACTCGGCACTTGCGGCCTTCGCGGATTGCTGCCTGCCTGCCGATCACAGCTGGAGTGCGCGTGAACTGATGCAGCGGCTGGATCGACTCACTGGCAAAACCGTGTTCATGACACTCTATCGGAAGTACGTGGATTCTGATAACTTTCCGGATCTGAAAGCTGTCTATGCGGCACTGGGTCTGCAGCCAATTAGTGCAACAAAACTACGTCTCGATCCAACAGCGCCGGAGGCGGCCATCTGCAAGGCTATCATGACCGCACAGAAGAATTGAAGAAACGGGCGCCAGGCGCTTTTGTCGCCCAACTGAGCTGGCCCGAGGTGACACGGCGCATCGAGGCCGGTGCCGGGGCCGTGCTGCCGGTCGGTGCTGCCTGCAAAGAGCACGGGCCGCACTTGCCGATGAACGCGGATTGCCTGCAAGCCGAATGGTTGGCTGCGGCAGTGGTGCAACACGCTGATGTGTTGGTGTGGCCTACCGTTGCCTATGGCTATTACCCGGCATTCACCGACTATCCCGGCAGTATCAGCCTGACGCGTGAAACGTTCCAGCGCATGGTGCAGGAGATTCTAGGTGATATACACCGTGCAGGTATACGTACACTACTGCTACTGAACACCGGTATCAGTACCATCGAGCCCTTGCAAGCGGCTACCGATGCGATGGCTGAAACGCTGCGCATCGAACTGGCCAACGTCTATGCCGGTCCACGCTACCGGCACTTGATACAAGCCATCGAGGAACAACCCCGCGGCGGCCACGCCGACGAACTCGAGACCTCCATCCTGCTGGCCATCGGCGCAGAACACGTCGCCCTCGAACAGGCGGAGACCTGGACCCCGACCGCCATGGCGGTCGGTGGTCCCTTCAGCCGCAATGACCCGGACAACCCCTGCTATTCTCCTTCCGGTGTATGGGGTGATCCGAGGCTTGCCAGTGCAGAGAAAGGGCGCCGCCTGTTGGCTGCCATGGTTAACGATCTACTCGCTGTCGCTGCAGCATTGAGGGAATAAGACGGTCCTTGTTCCCCGGCGAGTTTCATGGCGGTGCCGGTGTATTTGTTGCCGCAGGGTTTGGCTTCGATCGAACTATTCTCGGGACGGATATCCACCGGCAGCACCATCTCTTCCAGTACATCCTGTTGCTGGTCAAAACCCGTTCTCACGAGTACAGGACGCATAAACCCCGTAAAGGAGGTGAACCGATAAACATCTGATAAATGGCGGAGAGGCTAGGGTTCGAACCCTTGTGGGGCTAACGCCCCAACCGATTTCGAGTCGAGATCATAAATCAGCAACTTTCTTTTAATCAAACAGTTGCGCCATTCTCCCCTTTTGACTCCTACCCTGAATTACTGCTATTTATGGATGTTTTGTTTTAAAGTTTATTACGTTTTCTCTACGCTACAGAATTCCAGTCACCCCATACAAACCCCCTCTCCCGCCGGGAGAGGGCTGGGGAGAGGGGATAAAAATCAGCATCTGGATCAAGCCATGCAGCCAGCGGCAGCAGCAAGCTCTTTACTAACGCTGGCTCACCTCAGCAATCGATTTCAGAATCGCACGATTATCGTCATTCAGCACTTCCGCCACAGACTTCATCGAGGGAAACCAGATTTTTGGCTCATGTCTCCTAGGCTTGTACTCACCTCTAGTAATTGCAAGCACCCGCTTCCTGATATTGTCCTGAGACATAATGCCTATAACAACTTTTTTCATAATAGTCTCTTCAGCTGCACGGAGACTAATGCAGCATCACGCTGCCAACCTGAAATGTGCCTCGATTTCATCCCATGGAATCGTCACTTTCCCATCTTCCGTTTCCTGAATGATTTCCAGCTCCGACAGGGCTTTCACATCGGTATGCACATTCTTGTAATCTCTTTGCAGTAACTTTGCCAATGCGTAGATGCTCATTGGACCGTCGTTATGCAAACGTTCAATCAACTCCCAACGCTTCGTTGTCAACGTGGAAATCAGTTCCGCCATACTCTCAAACCCTACACTGTAGAATGGTTCGACTTCCTCACCCTGCTTGGCTTTATCCCATACATCTGCAAACTGACGCAGAGACTCGTCAGGCGAAGAAATCTCGATATGCAATACCCGCCGTTCAGTCATCATCGCACCTCTTCACGTCATTCCAGAAATCCTCAAGCAACCGGTCAACGCTCTGGAATTCATAGACCTGTTCCTCCTCGCCAATATGCCTGTGGTCACCCTTCCCGCGTTCATTGTCGTAACCGACCAGACGCTTGCCATCCTCCACATAAACCAGCCGATATTTCAATCCATGCGGACGTTCTGCGTCGGCGTTTGGCAACCGCCAGATCACCATTTCTATAATGCCGCCATGGTAGAGCTGCTTTTTGTGAAACAACTTGATGGCTGGCATGTGGTTTAACGTACCATATACTATATGGCATTACAAGCCATATAGTATGAATTAGCGGCCAACTCGCTAATATATGCATTTGACATCATATGTCCTTGATACCATATTTAGGTATGGCTACTGCATTGCAAAACAAGATGAAATCCGTAAACAGCAAGCGCCGCAAGAAGATCGAGGCGCGCGTTGAAGAACTGGTTGCGGAAGAGATGGCTTTGCGTGAACTGCGCAAGGCCCATCACCGCACACAGGCCAGTATGGCTAGAAAGCTGGGTATTGGCCAGGACGGTGTTTCACGACTGGAACAGCGTAGCGATCTCCTGCTCTCAACTTTACGCAATTATGTCGAGGCCATGGGTGGTAGCCTTCGCCTGGTTGCAGAATTTCCCGACCAGCCCCCGGTGATGCTGACCGGATTTTCTGACATTGACGATGAGCATTAAGAATAAAAAACGTGGTCTGTTCCGGCTTTATTGACAAGGCCACTCGGCGCGACAGTAAATTTGAATAGTAGGTAATTTCTTGCTTTCTAATCTAATGCTTCCTCTCATTCTCTATAACTTCTCTCATTCTTTGAAAATACAGCTCTTCAAATCCTTCAAGGACTTCCCTCACGCGATGTCGATCTTCTGCCCCACCTGCATATAGATCCAATTTCTGCTTGTCTAGCTCCGCTGCTGCGTCCTCTGCGATAGAATCTACAAGATGAGGCATTTCCATAATAAGACCTTCATGGTATTTACTAAGCGCCAAGTCAATAAAATAGTCACGGATTTGCTCTGTAGATGATGATATCTGTGTCGACCATAATAAGTCGCTAACCCCTCTCGGCTCAGCTGGATTCCCAACTAGTAAATCTACCAGCTGCGTAAGACCAACATGGCTAACAATTGCATTTGCTAGAAATGAGATCTGTTTATTTGATAAGTTATCTCTTAACCGTCTATCTGCAGATACGAATATAGAACGCTTACCCGCTTTGATATCTGCATGGATTGCTCCTAGCTGTACCGCATCATGCATAATTAACACACCCTTTTTTTGCGTCCATAACCCTTAACTGTATGCCACTTCAAGCGTGTGAATAATATTTGGTAATGCAGTATTTCCTGCCCTCATTTCATTGTCACTTATTACTATAATTCCCTTGGTCTTTAACCACGCTTTTAACTCTTTCTCACTACTATATGGTGCATATTTTTCAAGGAATTCTGAAAATTCTAACTCCCTGTTTTTCTTAAGCAAGTTTGCATATGCCCCTATGAATACAAGATGGTGCTGCGCTATGCCCACCTTGCCGGTGACCATCTGCGCGGTGCAGCGGAGAATATTATTACAAATTCTCTACGTTGCGCGGTACAACCCGATGAACCGAAAAAGGAGGTGCAACGATAAACATCTGATAAATGGCGGAGAGGAAGGGATTCGAACCCTTGTAGGGCTTGCGCCCTCAACCGATTTCGAGTCGGTGCCGTTATGACCGCTTCGGTACCTCTCCGGAACTTTTCAAGCGCCCGACGGGCTGACTTGTTAACGGGTTTGCATGATTGGCCGATGGATACGGTATCATTACCCCTCTTTATCTATGGAAAATGACGGATGTCGAATAGCCCGTGATGGGAAATAAAATAACAGGGGCAAGTCTCCGGTCGGCCATTCAGGCAGCATATTCTAGCGCATGCACGGCCGGTCCCGCCATGGGCCACTTGAGCTGCCTCGTGGCGTTGGTACTGGTTCTGTCCGGTTGCGGCAAGGGGGCGACGCTGCTGGAACAGATCCGGCAGCAAAACGAACTGGTTGTCCTCACCCGCAACAGCCCGACAACCTACTACGAGGGCCCGGAAGGTCCAAGCGGACTCGAATATGACCTTGTCAAGCGCTTCGCTGACACTCTCGGAGTAAAGCTGCGCATTGTTGTCCCGGAGAATTTCAACGACATCCTGCCGCTGGTCGTGCGCGGTGATGCACCTCTCGCAGCCGCCGGTCTCACCGTCACCGAGAAACGCCGGGAAAAGGTTCGCTTTGGGCCTGCTTACCAGAAAATCACTCCGCAACTCGTCTACCGGGCCGGATCCGGTCACCCCAAAAATCCGGGTGAATTGAAAGGCCTCCTCGAGGTCGTGGCCGGGAGCAGTCATGTGGAACGCCTGCAGGAATTGCAGGCCGAATACCCCGATCTAAGCTGGGAGGAACGGGAGAATGCCGGGAGCGAGGAATTGCTCATTGAGGTCTGGCAGCAGCTGATCGACTACACCGTCGCCGATTCCAATGAACTGACCATCATCCGGCGCTTCTATCCCGAATTACGCCCCGCCTTCCCGCTGGGCACACCGGAAGCGCTGGCCTGGGCCTTTGCCCGTGGCGATGATGACAGCCTCTATAATGCCGCCGTCGGATTTTTCAAGGACATCAAGGCAGACGGCACCCTGGACCAGTTGATCGAGCGTTACTACGGACATATCTCCAGGTTCGACTATGTAGGCACACGCAGTTACCAGGCCCATATCAAACAGCGCCTGCCAGTCTACCGGGAGATGTTCCAGAAAGCCGCCGCGAAATACGGCATGGACTGGCGACTGCTGGCGGCCGTCGGTTACCAGGAATTACACTGGAATCCGCAAGCCGTGTCACCGACCGGGGTGCGCGGCATTATGATGCTGACCCAGGCGGCCGCCAAGGATCTCGGCATCAACAACCGCCTGAACCCGGAACAAAGCATCCGGGGTGGCGCCCGCTATCTGACTGACATGATCCACCGGATACCCGGGCGGATACCTGAACCGGACCGCACCTGGCTGGCGCTGGCCGCCTACAATATCGGCATGGGGCACCTGGAAGATGCGCGCGTGCTAACCCAGAAGAACAAGGGCGACTCCGACAAGTGGATCGATGTCAAACAAAACCTGCCGCTGCTCAGTCAGAAAAAATGGTTCCAGCAAACCCGCTATGGCTATGCGCGCGGCCGGGAACCGGTACGCTACGTGGAAAACATTCGTAGTTATTACGATATCCTGGTGTGGTACACGGAACAGGAGCGTGCCGAAACAGAAAAACGCCTGGCGCCGGTACTGATTGATCCCCCGGCGCTGTGAAGGGCAGCGGCCGTACCCTATTTGTCCAGCATCTCGGCCTCCAGTGACAGGTATACCTGGTAGGCATTGCGCCGGTTGGCTGCTGCAAAGGCCGGCAGTTCATCAAATGCCGACCAGTCGACATCGGCATACGCCTCGTCAAACGGCACGAAATCTTCCACGGCAGCCCCCATCGTAGTGCGCAGATAGGCCAGGTAACGGCGTGTCAGCCCAATGGCCTCGTTCGGGTTGCTGGCCGCGGGACCGTGACCGGGCACCAGGGCCACCAGCTTTTCCTTCTCCATGCGCTCCAGCACCTTGAGCCAGTGTCTGGTATTGGCATTACCCAGATACGGGATGCGCCCTTCGAAAATCACGTCACCGGAAAACAGCACCCGGTCCGGCGAAACATACAGCGTCTGGTCACCATCGGAGTGCGCGGAACCGAGTGAGGTCACAATGAACTCGACATCTCCCAGCTGAAAACGGGTGCCCTCGGACAGGTAGCGATCAGGATAAACCAGCCGGGTATTTTCATTGACCCAGGGGTCGAGGGTAAAACGACGTTCCTCAAGCCGCTCGCGGGCCGCATCCGAGGCAAGATAGACTTCGGCACCCTCCGGCGCAAGAATTTCCGCATCCAGGGCCTCGAACACCTGCAGCCCGTAGATATGATCGGCATGATAATGACTGACGATGACGCGCACCACCGGCTGGTCGGTAACACTGCGAATCTTTTCCAGCAGCAACTCGCCGAGCGCCGGCGTCCCCAGCGCATCGAAGACCACCACACCGGCGCCAGTGACGATAAACCCGGCATTCGAGATAAATCCCTGGTTGTCGGTGGCAACCCCGGGGGTCCCTTCCACGTAATACACATGCTCGGACACGCGCTTGACCGGCATATCAACAGTCGCAGATGCCGGCGATGGATCAGGGGGAAGCGGCGTTTCTGCGCCGGCGCCGCTTACGCACGTACCGAGAACCGGCAGTAGCAATAGCGTCAATATTTGTTTGAACCACATCGCAGGATCAAGGATACACCGAAACATGCTGTGGGTGGCAGGCTATGATCCGGTCTGTCTGCGAGGCTATCCCCGGCGCGCCCTGAAAAAACGCTGCAGGATATCACTGCACTCACCGGCCAGCACTCCGGCCGTCACCGTGACCCGGTGGTTCAGTCCCGGCAACTCAAAACCCCGGCAACAGCTATCGACAGCCCCGCTCTTCGGGTCACTTGCACCGTATACCACGCGCACAACGCGCGCATGCACCAGCACCCCGACACACATCAGGCAGGGCTCCAGAGTGACATACAGGGTCGCTTGTGAGAGGCGGTAATTCCCGAGCCGCCTGCCGGCATCCCGCAGAGCCATTACTTCGGCATGGGCACTGGGATCATGCTGTCCGATCGGCTGGTTCCAGCCGGAGCCGATCAGTTCATCGTCCTGCACCAGTAGCGCACCGACCGGTACCTCAGCCTGCCCTTCGGCCGTTTCTGCCAGGGCCAGTGCCTGGGCCATCCAGTGTTCGTCAGAATGCATGTTTTTACTACAAAGGGAACAGATTTATTTGACGGTTGCTCTTCGTGAAGCAGGAATCTAACAATATTCAATGCTCAAATAAATCTGTCCCCTTTGATTGTCCCCTTTGATTGTGTTGATTGAAGTTCTCTGATCGGTTAATTCGCCAGGTAATGTTTGACTAAGTGAGTATCGATACTTACAAAGTATGCGATGGAAAAACATATCCAGCGCAGCCGGGGAGCCGAAGCATTAAGTAAGGAAGCTGAGGCAGATCATCTACCAGAGCAGTAATTCCTGCCTGCATTGGCTATTCAACGGAAATACTTTCTGTCCAGCTGGTTCCCGGTAAGTAATCGACTTCCTCGCTGAGCAGTGTGGATTCTTCATATACCTCGATGTCCGATTACAATGATGTTGTATTTATTTCATCGATACCGGAAAGCTCGCCGCTGTGTAAATCGTAGAAGTAACCCAGCAGCTCCAGGCTACCTGCTTCCACCCTGCTGCGTATCCAGGGATGCGTCATCAGGTTACGTAATGAGTAACTGATTGCTGTCTTCTCACAGGCATCGATTCGTCGTTCCGGTGTATCGAGGCCGCTGCGTGAAGCGACCTCTTTTTTAGCGGGGGCGGCTATTTGCATCCAGTTGTTGATAAAACCATCGGAGCTAACATAGGCATCGCTTTCCATCAATGCCTTGATGCCGCCGCAGTTAGCGTGACCCAACACAATGATCTGTTTGACATTCAGGCAGGTTACTGCGAACTCCAGTGCGGCACTGGTACCGTGATAATCACCCCGGGTTTCATAGGGCGGCACCAGGTTCGCCACGTTGCGAATAACAAATATATCGCCAGGATCAACATCAAACAGGATGCCGGGATCAACGCGCGAATCACAACAGGACACCATCGCAACTTCGGGTACCTGCTCCAGGGCCAGCTCTTCCAGTCGTGTCCGGTTACGCTGAAAATAGCCGTTACGGAAACGACCATAGCCCTCCAGTAATTTTTTTATCATGCCTTGTTTACCGCCTTTCTCCACCGGCAATACCCTGGTGGTTCTGAATTGAAAAAACGGTTTCCCCTATTTTAAAATCAATGCTGATACGTTCGTCCACCACCGGCCTGAAAACCTTGTCTGCAAAGGCGACATGGTCAGGGTGTTTTCGGTAGCTATCGATGACCGCCGGGTGACAGAAACGCACCAGCCAGGTGTAGCAGTACCTTTCGTCCTTCTGCACCGCCGTGCCAGTCACCACCTCGCGCACGCCGGGGATGGCGCCGAGTACCTGGCGGCCTTCGGCCATCATCATCCCGACACGGGTTTCATCAATGCCCCCGATATTATAGATGACCAGTCGCTCTACGGGCATCCATGGCCGACAGCGAGACAGCACTTCGGCAGCTCGACCTGCCGAGCACCACAAACGCATCTTGCATTCAACCTCGGTACTGATAACCTCCTTAATATCTTTTACCAGTCCGGTGTAATTACTGCTCCGATCTGCCCGGGCATTCTCTCTTATTCGCGCGCCGGCCACACCCGCCAGGGCGGTGTAGTAATTGATTTTGGCCACGCCATTGGTAATCAATCGCCGGAACTGGTCATCAGAAAGCCCGCTGCCTCCATGAATGACCAGCGGGATAGCCAGTGCTTCGTTGATCTGTTTCAGGCGCTGGTAATCCAGCTTGGGTTTGCCCTTCATATGTCCATGCACCGTACCGATGGAAATCGCAAGAAAATCCACGCAGGTTCGTTCCAGATAGGCCCTGGCTTCTGCCAGCGTGGTGTACGCAAGTTCTCCCGGGTGGCGTTCGGCGTCCTCACCTTCAACACCTGGTATATAACCCAGCTCACCCTCAACCGGTACGCCGCAAGCATGGGCCATATCGACAACTGATCGGGTAATGCGGATATTCTCACCGATGTCCATCCGAGAGGCATCCACCATCACCCCGTTACAGCCGAGTTTGATCGCGCGTATCGCTGCCTCGAGACTGAACCCGTGGTCCTGATGTATAGCCACCGGTACCGATGCGCGTTTGGCAGCAGCCTCTATCGCAGGCATCAACAGTTCAAAGTCGAAATACTCAAAGTGGGCTTCCACCAGACTTAAAATCACCGGCGCACGGGCGCGTTCAGCAGCCGTCAGAACACCTTCCAGAAACTCCATGCCAACCAGGTCGAAAGCACCTACCGCATAACCGTGGTCATAGGCGTGCTGGAGCATATCTTTCATATCAACGAGTGGCATTGTGCATTACCTTTTCATTGTGACGGCCGGTTTTGTCCAGCGTCCGGTTCACTATCACTTAAACCGGCTTCCAGAGCTTCACCCATACGCTCCAGCACCTCTGCCCGCAGGTGGCTAGCAAGGTAGTGATAGTAATTCAGGGTACAGGTAACCGGCATGTGTAAACTGGTTCGGCCAGCGTCCTGAAAATCCACCCAGGCCAGTACGGGTAAATCATATTGACACTGGTCAACCATGACCCAGCAGTCCGCTTCGACAATCAGTACCATTTGTTTCAATCCCGGCAGGTCGATGCGCAGTGGCAGGTCCAGATGCAGGCGCGCACGTCGCCACAGGTTATACAGCGAGGCTTCCAGCTGGTCCGTTTGCGCTGCATAAACCGGCATGTCATTAATGCGCGTGACCATCATTCAATCAGCCGGTAAGGCTTGCAAACAACAAAGGTAGCTGCTCCGGCAAGCGATCCACGTGCTCGATCACGGTATAATTGTTTTCGCCGAAGATGCGTTTAACATAATTGTCCGCATGCGGATCGAGCGTCAGACAATAGGTGAGCACACCGGTTGAGTACAATTCCTCAACGGCCTTCCTGGCGTCATGGCGCAGGTGCTGTGGGTCGGCCTCATCAATATCCGTAGGTTCACCATCGGTGACCAGGAGGATGAGTTTGCGTCTCTCCTGTTGCTTCAGCAAGTGATGCCCGGCATGGCGCAATGCCGCCCCCATGCGGGTAGATAGCCCACCCTTCATACCGGCAAGGCGTGATTTCGCCTCATCATCATAGTGTTGAGCAAAGTCCTTGAAGCGGTAGTACTGCACATCATGGCGACCATCGGAAGCAAAACCATGCAGGGCGAAAGGATCACCAATGCCCGCGATGGCCGTTGCTACCAGGGTGGCGGCTTCACGGGTTAACTGCAGGATGGTTTTATCCGAATCGCCAACCTGTTCGTTGGTTGATTCGGACAAATCCAGCAGCACAACAACGGCCAGATCACGGGTTTTCAGTACATTGCGCAGGGTGATGCGAGGATTCGGTTGTTCACCCACGCGCAGTGCAATCATGGCATCAACAGCCGCGTTAATATCAATTTCGTCACCATCTTCCAGACCGCGCAGGCGTTGCACGCCAGCCGGCGTCAGCAAGTCTATAATCTGCCGAATGCGATGGGCAATCGGTTTGTGTTCGGTTAGAATTTTATCTATATCTTCCGGATCTCCCTTTGGCATCCGACGTTCATAAACAGTTGCCCAGTCCGGGCGATGTAACTGAATCTGGTAGTCCCATTCCTGGTAATGGTAGGGATCTGAAACCGGCTCCTTGCCCCAGGCTTCGTTAAAACTCTTTGCGTTATCGGTCAGGTCGTCTTCGTAGAAGCGCATCAGGTCAGAGCAGGTCCAGATTTCCTGTGCATCATCACCAGCCAGATCGCAATCCAGTTCATGCGCCATCATCAACGGACTGACCTGGTGATGAACCTGGCGCTGGCTCGCGGCAATATATTCAAAACCGGTATCCCGGTTGATGTCTTCAAAATGCCAGATGATGCGGTTGTCATCCCGGTAAGGGATGCGATAGCGCTCCAGGATGCGCAGGCTGGGTACCGCTTTACGACCTGCGAACAGGTTGTATAACTCAATGCCCATCAGCCAGGACGCGTGGCTGTCATCCTGGTTAACTTCGATCTGGTCGTGGAATTTTTCGACAAACCGGTTGAGTCCCTCATCGTTACCCTTTACGCTGTTATCGAGCAGTTGCAGCGCCAGTTTCTCAAGGACGGGTACCGTCTCGTGTTCAACCGGATCTTCGTACTCAACCAGCATCAACGACTTCCACAGATTTTTCAGCCCCGGAAAACTGTTGATTGCCTTGTACTCGACCCGTGCATCTTCCAGTAGGCCAACAAAAAACATCTGTGCCGGACTGAGTTGCTCGGCAGACATCGGGCTGCGGCTGTAGACCATGTGCGATGCCATATGCGCCACCGTGGCACGATAAAGTTCCAGACCGGCAATACCTGAAACATCGTCCAGCGCATCCGGTACGTGCAGTATGCGGTCTTCAATATACGGTCGAAACTCGGTGTAATCCGCACCGGCAGGACGCAGAAAGAAATCACGTCCCCACAAGGCGCGCAGGTAGAAATTAAGCTTGCGTTGAATTTTGACAAACAGCACGCCCCGGCGTTCTTTTTCCAGCATGGCGCGGCTGTCCGCTGATTCAAGATTGAAATAGGACGTCAGGTTATTAAAGTCACGGCGATACGCATGGGCACCAAAGTTCGCCCAGCGCCGCAGGCCGCTTAATGTCAGCTTCGACAGCAGTTCATCAATATGTGTCAGCATCGGGCGTAGCCCACGGGCAGCGGTCGACGCCAGTTGATGAATCAGCGTGAGGTAACCGCGCACCAGCTGTGCATCACCGAGGTGTCTGGATACCGCCGGCAAACTGGAAAATAACAGCGCGATAACCTCACCCGAGGTCATGGAGGAGACTTTCATGGCAGCACTGATGCAGTCAGTAATAATGTCTTCGCCACATTCCCTGGCAACCAGCGGCATTTCCTGGATGTACGTAATCACCAGATCCTGACCACGCCCGAGATTACCCAGTGCCTTTGCGCCGTCCAGGTAATCACTCAGCCCTGCCGGCGACATAATGCGTGCGGCGTCATGAAAGGTGCTATCCAGAACATCCTTGACTTCCGGAGCCGCCTGCTCCAGAAATTCCGAATACTCTTCAAGCTTGATCGATGACATCACTGCACACTATAGGGAAATTCTGGTCTTTTCGTCATACCGGAGAAGGCCGGTATCCAGCTCGTTGGAACCACGGGATTCTGGCATACGCCAGAATGACGGAAAACAATTAATCAGGGCTTTCATCGATTTGCTCAACCCAGAAATGTTTGTACCGCAGCATTCAGGGTATCACGCATATCAGGATCATCCGTTAGCGGCGTTACCATGGTTATGCTGCAAGCAGCCTCAGCGTCGACCCCTTTACTGATTAACTGTCCTGCATAGACCAGCAGGCGTGTCGAGATACCTTCATCGAGACCATGCCCCTTGAGATTACGGGCACGGTGTGCAATCTGTACCAGTTTTTCTGCAGTATCGTTATCAACACCGGATTCTTTGGTCAAAATCGCGACTTCGAGTTCGGCATCCGGGTAGTCAAAATCCAGCCCGCCAAAACGCTGCTTGGTGGATTGTTTGAGGTCTTTCATCAGGCTCTGGTAACCGGGGTTATAGGAAATAACCAGCTGGAAATCCGGGTGTGCTTCAATTAATTCCCCCTTCTTGTCCAGCGGAAGGGAGCGACGATGGTCAGTCAACGGGTGGATAACCACCGTGGTGTCCTGTCGTGCTTCAACCACTTCATCCAGGTAACAGATTGCGCCGATACGGGCAGCTGCCGTCAAAGGGCCGTCCTGCAATTTGGTGCCGTCCTTGTCGAGCAGGAAACGCCCCACCAGGTCAGATGCCGTCATGTCTTCATTACAAGCTACGGTAATCAGAGGCCTGTTCAGTTTCCACGCCATGTATTCTACAAAGCGGGATTTTCCGCAGCCGGTCGGGCCTTTCAGCATCATTGGCATGCGTACGTTATAGGCCGCCTCATAGAACTCTATTTCTCTGCCCACAGCCTCGTAGTACGGCTCGTTTGTAATGAGGTATTGCGTGGCATCTATGCTTGATTCAGACATATTTATACCCACTTATAATTTTCGAAAGTTACGTTTCTTCGTCACCTGTTTCATGCTCACCAGACCATCCGGCAAGCTTTGCATTCTGTATGGCTCGCGCGTGAATATGGTAGTGACGCTGCGCTAATGATTCAGGCAATTGACTGACCATACAGCCATACTTGTCCCACTTGGCATTGACCTTCTGTAACAAAGCGTCAATCCCGGCCAGGTTCCAGCCTTCACATGTCTCGGTTTCGGGAATCAGCCCGTACACCCAGGCATCCCTGATAATCTTTCCAATACTGGTCATACCACCATTGATATCTTTATCAACACCGACATACCGATCCGGTTTACTCATGCTTTCGCTCACCTGAATACCCTGGTCTCGAATGTGTGTGACCAGGGGAAGTTTTGATTAAGCCGTCATGCCGGAGCCGGCCGGCATCCATCGTGTAGAAACCCGTGGATTCCGCCCCGGAACGAATCCGGGGTGACCCATGCGCCGGAATGCCGAACAATCAATCAGCAGGGTTCTAGACAGTCTTGCCACGGTAAATAACCATGGAGGCGCCGGCAGACTGGGAAAAGTTATCAAAGCCCAGCAGACGGATGTGATTGTCCGGATGCGCAGCATGACAAGCCTCAACTTCCTTGAGGATGGCATCAACATCGGTCTCGCCGAACATGGGTAATTTCCACATATACCAGTAATGGCCATTGGCATTTTCCGGCTCGGTGTGTTCAATACCCGGGTTCCAGCCCTTGCTGACGATGAACTCGATTTGAGCACGAATCTGATCAGGGGTAAAAGCCGGCAGGTATGAAAAGGTCTCAAACTTTCGGCTTGCGGTTTCGCTCAGACTTGATTGGTAATCTTGCATGTTACTGCTCCTAATTTATAGAGAGGTTTCACTGTGTTAGTCGGTGGGGTGCAACTGCACCCCTGCCTTGTGACGGGGACTATTTGTGCGAAACGTCAAGCTTGTCAACGGTATCGAATTCAAACTTGATTTCCTTCCAGGTTTCCATAGCGGCGGCCAGCTCGGGGCTGTGCTTGGCTGCTGCGGTCAGGATGTCCTTACCTTCTTTTTCAAGCTCACGGCCCATATTGCGTGCTTCTACACAAGCCTCAACGGCAACGCGGTTAGCCGCTGCGCCTGCTGCATTACCCCAGGGGTGACCCAGCGTACCGCCACCAAACTGCAGTACAGAATCATCACCAAAGATATTTACCAGCGCAGGCATGTGCCAGACGTGAATCCCGCCGGAAGCGACCGGAAGCACACCGGGCATCGCGCCCCAGTCCTGATCGAAGAAGAGACCGCGTGAGCGATCTTCCTTGATATAGGAATCACGCATCGTATCGATCCAGCCCAGGGTAGCCTCACGATCACCTTCCAGCTTGCCGACAACGGTACCGGAATGCAGATGGTCACCACCGGACAGACGCAGGATCTTGGTCAATACGCGGAAGTGGATACCGTGGTGGGGGTTACGATCGAGTACCGCGTGCATGGCACGATGGATATGCAACAACATGCCGTTGTCCTGACACCATTGCGCCAGCTGGGTGTTGGCTGACCAGCCACCGGTAATGTAATCGTGCATGATGATCGGGGCACCGATTTCTTTTGCATATTCGGCACGCTTCATCATTTCATCGGAAGTCGGTGCCGTCACATTGAGGTAATGACCTTTACGCTCGCCGGTTTCCGCTTCAGCCTTGTGAATAGCTTCCATCACGAAATCAAACCGGGCTCTCCAGCGCATGAACGGCTGTGAGTTCACATTCTCATCGTCTTTTGTGAAGTCGAGACCACCGCGCAGTCCTTCATAACAGGCACGGCCATAATTTTTTGCCGACAGGCCCAGCTTGGGCTTGATGGTGCAACCCAGCAGCGGACGACCATATTTGTTGAGGATGTCGCGCTCCATCTGAATGCCCTGGGGCGGACCGTTACAGGTCATCACATAGGCGATCGGGAAGCGGATATCTTCCAGGCGCAGGGCACGCAATGCTTTAAACCCAAATACGTTGCCGACCAGCGACGTCATTACGTTGACCACAGACCCTTCTTCGAACAGGTCTATGGGGTAAGCGACAAAGGCATAGAAACAGGTGTCATCACCCGGCACGTCTTCAATCGCGTAAGCACGACCCTTGTAGTAATCCAGATCGGTCAGCAGATCGGTCCACACCGTTGTCCAGGTACCGGTTGAGGATTCTGCGGCAACCGCTGCAGCAATTTCTTCGCGTGGCACGCCATCTTGCGGTGTCACCTTGAAACAAGCCAGGATATCCGTCTCTTTCGGCGTGTAATCCGGCATCCAGTACGTTTCGCGGTATTCTTTTACACCCGCGTCATAGGTTTTAGCCATGGTGCTCTCCAATGATTCAGTGAATGAAATATGGCGCGGCAGCAACCGCGTGGGTAGACATTATTCAGAGTTAAATGTATAAATAGAAATCAATTATTTCTATTTTATATATAGAGATTTATCTATGTTATATTCAACGGCTGAGAACCTTATCCGCCATGTCACCCTGCGCCAGCTGCAGATCTTTGAAGCCGTCGTACGCCAGAGTAATTTCACCCGAGCCGCCGAGATACTGCACCTGACCCAACCGACTGTTTCCATGCAGGTTAAAAAGCTCAGTGAGACCATCGGATATCCCTTGCTGGAGAAGGTGGGGAGCCATATTCATACCACTGCAGTCGGTGATGAAGTGTATGCTTCAGCGCAGAACATCCTTCGTAGTATGGTTTCTCTGGGTGAGTCGGCAGCAGCGCTGGAAGGCGTGGTCAAAGGTCCGTTGCGTATTGCTGCTATCACCACCGCCAAGTATTTCATGCCACACCTGCTGGGGGCCTTCATTGCACAACACCCTGAAGTGCAGCCCATGTTGAAGGTGACGAACCGTTCCCGGGTACTGGAACGCCTGAAATCCAACGAAGACGATTTATTGATTATGGGGAAGGTCCCCGTAGGGCTCGATGTGGAAGCACACCCGTTTATTGATAATGAGCTGGTCGTCGTCGCAAATCCCCGGCATCCGCTCACGCAATGTTCTTCAATTTCACTACAGCAGTTGAGTGAAGAACGTTTCCTGGTTCGTGAAGCAGGTTCCGGAACGCGTCTGGCCGTGGAGAGGGTGTTTGCCGAACAGGATCTTGAGGTCAAGCCCTACATGGAACTGGGCAGCAGTGAAGCCATCAAGCAGGCCGTGATGGCAGGGCTGGGGATATCGGTTTTATCCCGGCACAACCTGAAGCTGGAGCTTGCCGGCAAGCATATTGCAATACTCGACGTGAAAGGCTTTCCGTTGTTCTACCGCTGGTATGCCGTACACCTGAAGGGTAAAAGAATGTCGCTGGTAAGCCGTACCTTTCTGGAATTCCTGCTGGAG
>Ga0114931_10001329_pt1 | contig 31554 bp, 27 predicted proteins | sample 2SBtaG_FD_89579 | JGI IMG/M metagenome (GOLD analysis project Ga0114931, IMG submission 89579) | Deep subsurface microbial communities from Kolumbo volcano to uncover new lineages of life (NeLLi) - 2SBTROV14_V59a metaG | ecosystem: Environmental > Aquatic > Marine > Volcanic | place: Kolumbo...
CCTCGCCAATCCCCTCCGGTGCCCCATCGCATGCGATGGACTCACCGAAAATTTTCGTCCTAAAGTCCTCCCCCTTGACAAGAGTCCCCGAAGGGGGAGGGGGTCTTCTAGTACCGGCGTGAGCGGCCGGTGGCTGAGGCTTCGTAGCCGGGCAACTCGCCGTCAGGGTGTGAGGATCGTGGGCGACGTGAAGGATGCGGCCGTTTGACAGGCTCAAACTCCGACCGGCATCCGAGGCTACCCCTCCGACCCTTCGGCTACCTCCCCCTCGCACGGGGAGGCGTTTGTTCGAGTACCCACCTCGCCAATCCCCTCCCGAGCCCCTGCGCGGGCGGCGGGCTTCCCGGAATTCATTCATCCTTAAGCCCTCCCCCTTGCCAAGGGGGAGTCCCCGAAGGGGGAGGGGGTCTCACCAGAACCGGCGTGAGTGGCCCATTTGCCCTTCCCCGTCGCGTCGCTCGGGGATTGGCTCCGCGCGCGGCCTTTTCGCCACACCAACCGTTCCACTGCCCCTCTTGGCGGAAAAGCCACCGCCAACCCAAGGCCAATAATCAAAAGCCGGAAGCCAGAAGCCAAGGGCCTTCCCTCAAAAGATGCCCTTGGTGCGTTTCACGTTTCCCGCCGACACGATCCCGATGATCAACCCGAGCACCACGCCGACCATGGCCCCGGCCTCCTGCCCAACGGCATAGCCGATACCCCCGAAGAGGGCACCGGCAACGCCGGCGGCAAATACGAACGAAAATAATTTCTCGAGCACATACACCAGTGCGCTCTTCCGCTCTTTGGGCTCTTCTCGGACGTGAACCTCCAGCTTATCGCGGCCCACGACGTCTCCGCCTACATTGTCCCGGCCCACCGACACCGTCTGAGCGGGCAGACTTTGTCGCCTTTTGCTCCGGGCGCGTGACCCGATCCACGCGGCCACGACGACACCGAACATACCGATGAGAGCAACCAGAATATCACTGTCTATCATATTTCCCCCGCTGGTCCTGGCTTGCACGAGAACGAACACGGCAAGCGGAATGTCGCTCTTCATTATCGTTTCCGGTTGTCAACAGGGTATCCGTGGCCGAACGACGACCGTGATTTCTCAATCCCGGATCCGTCAACGGGAATCGCAGAGCCCGAAAAATCTCCATCCGTGTGCATTAGCCTTCCCGTACCCGGCAAAGTTCGAGATCGAACTGCCCGTGCCGACCATCGGGAGCGTCATCGGTCGAATGAAAGGCCACGACCACTTTTTTGCGCTCCGGCTCGGACAACGCCATCAAGAGTTGATCTTTCTCATTCAATGCGTGGCCCTCGAAGTACATCTGGGTCGTCACTTCGTGATAGCCTCGCTTGGAGACTTTGAAATGAATATGCGGAGGGCGCGACCATTTGTCATCGACGGGATAGGCGCCGGGCGTGATCGTCCTGAAGCGGTACGCCCCGCTCGCATCCGTCTTGACCTGTCCCCAGCCCTGAAAGTTGGGATCCAGCGGAGCCGGATTCGGATCGTCTTCGTGGTCGTATCGCCCGTGATGATTGGCCTGCCAGACGTCGACCCATGCGCCGGCGATGGGTTCACCGTGGTTGTCCAATACGCGCCCGCTCACGTAGATGACCTCGCCTACGGCCGATGCCGTACGGCCTTCGATGCGCGTGAGGTCGACGTCCCTGTCGGCCTGCCTGTGCCGGGGATAGAACGGCCCCTCGGTTTGCGCGGGGGTCCCGCATGAGGCCTCCTCCGGAGTCTGTGCGAGCAACGTGCCCGTGGCAATACCGGCGGCGGCCCCAAGCCCCACCTGAAGCATGGCTCGCCGGGTGATCTTCTTCTCGTTCGACATGGACCACCTCTGTCTGGTTCGTGGCACGATAAATCTCAGCCGCGAAGGACATGTGCGTCTGAGAGACGGCATCGACGGACGCACATCGTACCCTTCGCGGTTACGTTGGTGGGTTACCACCTACCTCGCCGGGGGACGGCTCAGGCATGCGACAGGTGCAGATCGACGAGCCCGAGTTGCGTCATCAATTCCAGCGCATCGAAGTAGACGATTTCATCGACCATCTTGCCGCTTTCAAACCGGCAAAATGTCGCCCCTTCGAGCTTAATCTTCTTACCCGTCGCGGGAAATACCCCCGGGCCGGTGTTCGTTCCGGTAAACGTCCACCGGGTAAAGGCACGGTCTTCATGGCTATAAAATTCGTCAAGAGCGACGTGCGTGTCCGGGAACGCGATCCGGAAGTCTGAAATCAATTTCTTCAGTTCAATCAGATTGTCGGCGTTGCCGTTGACCGCCGACGGCGCCCTGCGGCGCGTGCTGGCACCGACGTACTTGTCCAGGCCATCCAGCTTACCTTCATTCCAGGCCGCCAGAGCAGCGTCGAAATGTTTTTTATACATGTTGGCACCCTCCTTTAATTGGATGTGAAGACTGAGTAGATGCCGGGGGATATCCGCCATTTCAGATTCGCCGCGTCGTGCCGTGCGCCACACCCATGGGGCCAATCAATAATCAACCTGGCGCACCGACGTGCCGAATCTCGAAGGAAACGCAACGGCCCGGTACAGAAACAGTATCTCGTTCAAGTTCTTAATATTCAACACTTGTTCGACAATTCACCGCAAATGCGAGATACCCGCCAGGCAGCCGAAGGGCTGTCAAAGCCGGTCATATCCGAGCAGCGTAAATCGGCGGATCAGCCTTGGAAGCGGCCCAAAGGTCGGCTCGTACAATATTTCAAAGGACATCTTGTATTTCCGCCCGACCGCGAACTGGCCCGGGTTATTTACAAATAGTTGCAGCCCCTCTTCCGGCAAGGCCGGGTTCCGGGTGTCGGCAATCACAATGTTGTCGGCCACGAAACACAGACAGCACGGGGGGCAGATAAATCGTTTGACGACGTACACGGCGACATTCAGCGTGTCGGGCACGATCGCGTTGTTTCGCAGTTCATACAGCGTGACGGTTTCCACAGGTAACGTACCCGGGTACGTCCGCTCCAAGAGGCCCTCGGATTCGTTCGTATCGCACGCGGTGATACCCAGTGAAAGGACCAGGACGCACGCGGGTAGAATGGCGGGCCGGGGCAGAAATGGGCGCATGGCTGTCCGTCGGTTGGCCGAACAGGAGAACGGGCACGCCTGGATGCGCGCCTACCCGGGTGAAAAGCATTTGCCAGGGATTGGATCGATGCGGGACCCTGGATTCGCGCTTGATTCGGGGGGAAAAACTGTACCCCTTTGCACTCGGCCTACGCCACGGAGGATTACGCACTCCCGCCGGCGCAATCTTTCGTCATCAACACACAGGGGAAGCCGAACGTTAAAGCCACTTCTTTCTCCTAAAATAGAGCATCAACCCGACGGAGATCATGATAAAGGCGACCCAGATAATGGGATACGACCACCGCCACTTCAGTTCCGGCATGAATTCGAAGTTCATCCCGTAGATCCCGGCCACAAAAGTCAAGGGGATAAATATGGATGCAAAGATGGTCAGCACTTTCATGACCTCGTTCATGCGATTGCTGATGCTCGAGATATAGATGTCGAGCAATCCGGTCACCAGGTCCCGATTGGATTCCATGCCCTCCGTCACGCGCATCACGTGGTCGAAGACGTCTCTGAAGTAGACCCGGGTAGAATCCTGAATCAGTTGCGACTCACTTCGCAGAAGGTTGGACAGTAATTCGCGCATGGGGGAAATATACTTGCGCGAGGAGATTAGATGACGCTTGATGCGCTGAATCATCCCAAGCGTCTCCTGTGTGGGGTTCTCCAGTAATTCCTCCTCCACCGTCTCAATGATTTCGTCCAGGAAATCCTGAAGCGAAAAGAACTGATCGACAATGGTATCCAGGATGACATAGGCGAGATAATCCGCCCCGAGGGACCGGATTTTGCCACGGCTGTTTTCGATCCGTACTCGAATGGGATCAAACACATCATCCACTTTTTCCTTGAACGTAAAAATGATGTCTTTGAGGATCAGAATGCTGACCTGTTCAAAGTTCAAGTCGAGCGTTTCGTGCACCGGAGTAATCCACTTGAAGACGATATACAGATAGTCGTCGTATTCCTCAAACTTCGGGCGCTGGTGCGTATTGAGGATGTCCTCCAGGACCAGCGGGTGAATATTGAAACTTTGCCGGATCGATTCCAGATGCTCGATATCGGTCAGCCCTTCTACGTTTACCCAGGTCACGGTGGGCTTGTCGCGGTAATGTACGACCTCGTCGATGGATGAAAGTGAACGCACTTCCAGATCGTCTGAATTATAATCGATCAACGAGATTTTGGCTGTAGTGTCAGCCTTGCCACCTACATAAACAAGCGACCCGGGCGGCAAGCCCGATTTGCGCGCCGCGGAATTAGAAGATCGCTTTGCCCTTCGTTTTCCCATAGGTGCATTACGTTCGTTTGGTTGTGCCTTCACGCGACGGCGTCTGGAAAGGGGCGTCGAAAGGTAAACGATGCCAGGCGCGTGGGCAACTTCGAGGTCACCCAAGACGGCCTCGGAATGGCTGGATACGGCCGTCGAGCGAGCACCGATCTCCAGACGCACGACCTCGACCTGTTGATTTTATTGATTTTATTCCCCATATATCACACCGGCGTTCAAGTCATATTAGCCGGTGGTGTGCGCGTAGCTGCGTACCCATTCCTTTCTTTCCCGAACGCCGTCAGTTCTCCTTGGGACCGCGGCCGACCGGCCACGGAAATTGAATTCGCATGCCCGCAATGTGGATCGAAGTACCGCGACCATTCTTTTCACCGTTTCGATTCTAAATTTTAACGCGCCCACGCTCACCTGGGTCATAAGCTGAATTGTTATGGGTGGCTTCCTGAATCTCATCGAAGGCTTTCTGGCCTTTGCCCTGACCATGCTGGCGCTCTCCACGGCCGTCTCGGCAATCGTGGAAGTGGGGCTGTCCTTATTCCGCTGGCGACGCAAAGGACTGCGCGACATGATCTCGTACCTCTTTCGGGAGAAGATCAAAGGGCGGTACCTCGAATCACCGCCCGGTGTGGCACCGGCATCGGGAGGGTCATCGGAGAAGGGGACGCTCAGTCGCATTCGGGAATGGGTCGCCCGCACGGCACGCAACCTTGTCCTTCGAAGCCTCGGATTGCACGCTCTCTCGCCGAAGCAGTGGGAGGATGATCAATCGGGGCGAAAGAAAACCGCCCGGACAACGGCGGCATGGTCCGAGGCGCAGGTTGCGTTCATCATGGAGACCTGCATGACGCCGAGTTCGCAACATGGCGCAGCCATGGACGAGGACATGCGGCGAGAGCAGGTCCTCCGAGCCGAAAGTTGGGGGGGCATCCCCATGCTGCCGGCCTCCCCGAAATGGGCACGGACCGGTGTCCGCGTGTTCCTGAATTGGCTTATCCGGGCGATCAACTGGCCGCTCCGTCTTTTTGTGATCTGGCCTTCGCTCAAATATGCAATGAGTAACCTCCCGTCCGCCGAATTCCAGGCGAAATTCGAGCGATCATCGGCGGGAAAGCGCATCAAGGAGGAGCAGCCGTACGACTGGGAGCGCATCTGCTCCGATCTCGTCGACGAATTCAAACTGCTCGAGGGGGCCGCGACGGAGCGGTTCCGGAGCAAACTGCGATACCTCTCCGTGCTCGTCGGTTTCGTCCTCGCCTTTGCCATCAATATCGACAGCTTCGATCTGCTCAATTCATACCTGACCAATCCGGAGCTTCGCGCCGCCGTCATCGAGAAATCCGACACGGTACTCCGGCAGGCCGAAACGGGGCTCGAAGTCGCGGCGCCTCAGACGACCGCCGGACAACATCAGGCACAACTCGCCTCCCGGATGGACACGCTCGCACAGGCCCTTCGGGACGTGCGGGGCAGCGGGGCACTTGGGAGCGCGGGGCAGGCCCGCCTGGACGAGGCCATTGCGCTTGCGGAGCAGAGCAAGCAGACGGTCGGGGAGATGAAGGACGAGTTTGCGCGTTCGTATGCACAGGTCCGGGACATCACGAACAACCTCACCGAGAGCTTCCCCATCGGATGGACGCGCTATCCGAAATGCCCGAAAGGCTCGCCCGATGCGCGGTGCCTCGCCGTCAGGGAACGCGGCGGCAAGACACCCGCCCCCGATTCGGTCGCCTGGGTGGATGTCCTCATCCGCCCCCCCGGCGACGTATTCACGGGCTCGTGGGGATGGTTCAATATCGTCCGCACCATCGTAAATTTTGTGCTGTACCTCGTGTGGGGTCTCGTATGGCTTCTGGCCCTGCCCGTCAGTGCCGTGCACTGGTTTCACGATATCCTGTACGTCTATTTCGAAAACGACCCGCAGGGCTTTTTCCGATGGTTTGCGGGGACCCTCACCACGGGCATCCTCGTCGGGCTGGGATCACCTTTCTGGGTCGGCGCGGTGAAAAATTTGATGGCTGCGCGTAGTATGGCGAAGGGGCTCAGTAAATCCACCTCGGCCGTCGGCGAGTCACCGGCGGAGGTGCCGGCCAAGCCCGCGACCACACCGCCCGCACCGCGGAGTTCGCTCGAACAGTAGCAAGCGTTCGCGCAGGCACGCCACGTGGCGGATCAGCCCGCACGTTCGTCGCTCTCCCCTCCATAGGAACGCCGTTTTCTGCGGGCCTTCGAAGTCCCTCCCAACTCCAACCCGGGTCAACCCCATGCCGCTACCCAGTGGAACCGTAAGCGTGGCGCTGTCTCTGGTCAGCGGCATCCTCAAGCTCCGGGGCCGCATCGACCGGGCCGTCGCCGAAAAATCGGCGTTTCGGGCCGATCTCGTGCTCCCGCCTTTCACCCTCCGGCTCCCCCCGGACCCCATCCTCATGGCCCGATCCCTCCGGACGATGCTCGCCCGGCCCATCCCGCCGGGCGCTGCCGACCCGCTGGAAGGGGATCGAAGTGCGATGCAGCGGCTGGTCGATGAAACCGACCCGGACGAGGGTGAACTCCTCGGGTGGATGCTCCAATACTTCCCGGAGGACGTCACGTTCGAGACGCTCGATCCGTCCGGCGACTTTGCCCGAAAGCTCATCGCACAGCGAAGTGATCTGGACGTCACCGACCGGGACATCATCCGTGCCACGTTCTATCTCGCGCCCGGCGGGGACCTCCGCGAGCAGAGCTTGCCCTGGCAACTGGCGACGAGCGTGGTCAACGTATTGGCAGGCCTCGCCGTCGAGCATCAGTCGCTCCTGATCCGAGACAAACAGGCCCGCGAGATCATCGCGTCGGTGCTCGAGCGGTTTGCCGCACCGGATCTGGCCGGCGTCGGTTCCGGACGGCAATTACTTCAGTTTGCCCTCGGCGCCACGCTCAATGGCGCCCTCGACGTCCGTGACGCCCTCGCCGGCGACAAGGCCTGGCTCGGCGGGATTCTCTCGGCGCTTGCCGAGGCACGGGCCGCCTCGGGCAATGGAAACGACTATGTACTCGGCCTGCTCAGCGGAAAAGGGTACAGAGATCTGGTCAGCACGGCGCTGGCAAAAGGGGCCGTTTCGGTCTCGGGAGACGGCGCCTCAGCCTTCGGGAAGATCGCTGCCGAGATGCTGAAATCGGCCGCACCGCTCGTCCGCAAAAGCACGAACGGCTTCGACGACTTCTTCCGCGACCACTGGGCCGATCTGTTGGGGGCCGGGCTGAATGCCTCGCTCGTTTATGGGGACACCGTCCTCGGGCGGGGTGGGCCGTTTGAGAAGGTGATCCTTCAGACGGTGACCGCACTCGCCGAGCAGACAGACGGGCGCGCCTTCCTCAGCACCGACACGTTCGCCGCCGTCGTCGAGGCCGCCATCGGCGCGGTGGCCGGCGACGAGGCGCTCCTCGACGACGCGAAGCTGCCGGGATGGCTCAGGGAGGTGCTTGGCTCCGTCGTCGCCGTGGTGGGCATGGAGGGACCGGCGCGGGCCTTCAGCGCAGAGGGGCTCGAGCGTATCCTGCACGAGACGCTGGGCGTCCTGTCTCGCCATCCGCATTTGCTCGGGCGTCAACCGCGGCTCATCGAGGACCTCGTCGGGGCGTTGCTCGAAGCGCTGAGTGCGTCACCGGGACTGCGCCTCGAGGACCTCGCCGAGGCCGGAGTACACGCCGTGCTCGATGCCGTCTCGAACCATCCCGCCCTCCTCGATACGCCCTTCGGCGCCACGGTCGCGGCCCTTGCCGGCGACCTCGCCGCACAGGCGCGGGATCAACGATTGACGGAACAGAACGTATCGGCCCTCCTCACATCGGCGGTCCATATTCTCTCGACGCATCCGGCACTCCTCGCCGTCTCGGATAGCGATGATCCGCGCGTCCGCGCCGTCGTCACGTTCGTCCGCCTCCTCACCGGTGGCGACCTGACGACATTGCTCGACGGGCCGTCGCTCGATGAGGTTGTGCGGGCGGCGCTCGAGACGGTAGCGCAGCAGCCGGCCCTGCTGTCCTCCGGCTATGGGAAAACGATTGCGGATCTGGCCGCCGCACTCAGCGCCCAACTATCCGATGATACCTCGCTCGGCAGCATCGATGTCCGTGCCTTGCTTCAGCGGGCGGTCCACATCATCGGGCGGAACCCGGCACTACTGGCCCGTGCGGATGGCCTTGCGGCCGGGGCCGTGACGCTCGTGATCAAGCTGTTGAGCGAGGTCGCAGGCGGACAGATCGCGGGACGACGCGCTGCGGAGGTCATCGGCGGCGTGCTCGAGTTTCTCGCCCGTTACGGTACCGGGCTGATGGATTCCGGCGGCGTCGAGATGCTCCTTCGCCGGCTGGAGGCCACCCTCCGCCCGGTCCTCCTTCAGGCGATCAGCGACATCGGCAAGCGTCTGAGCCTCGACGAGGTCCCGGCCGTCGTGCTCGTCTTTCTGGAAAAATGGGCGCGGGGACGGGTCGCCTCCCTCGACGCGACGGTCGCATCCTTCCAGACGATTTTTGACGAGGCCCTCAACGAAGTCCTCTCCCACCTCAATCCGATCGGATAAGCGCGAACGGTTCCAACCCGCCTTGCGCCCATCAAACCCGGTGATCCTTATGAACCCTTCGAAACGGTCCCTCTTCGTCCCACTGATCGGGCTGCTTCTCCTCACGGGCTGTTCGCTGACGGAGCAGGTCAACAACGCGGTTCGGGATTCCAATGCCGTACTTCTTGAGGCATCGCTCGGCGCCACGGGCCTGCCGCTGACGCCGGAGGCACAGGTGGACTCCCTCTTCGACTGGCACACCGCCATCGAGCGGATCTATGCTTTCACTGAGGCCCACCCCGAAGAGACGGCCCTCAACCATACGCTCTATCTGCGGGCGGCCATCATCCTGATCGGGGCCGGGCAATACAACCGGGCCCGCGCCGCCTTTAACCAGATCGAAAACCGGGACCTGCTCAAAAACGTTCGGGACCGGGTCCTTTACGACCTTCGGGACGACCTGATTTGGTGGTACGACGTCTCGCGAAAGTCTGCGTTCGGGCGGGCCGAGCGAAGCCGTGCCGGCGCGGCGATGCTGCATCTCTGCACCGTGGCAAACGGCATCGCGGGCCCCGAGAACCAGGATGTCAGCCGGTTTCTGGAGGAATGGCGGGTCCTGATCGCCCTCCGGTGGGCACGATCGCTGAGCAGTCCCGCAAGCATTCGCCCCATCTATGCCGACGCCCTCCCCCGGTATGCCGCCCAGTTCGACGCCACCGCGCGCCGGGCCATTCAGACGTGGGCCCTCACCCCGGACCAGACCACCGCGACATTGCGTGACCTCCGGTGGTACGATTTCGTCCCCGAAGCCTTTGCCCGCGCCGAAGCGAAATGGGCCCTCGCTAATCAGTCGAACCCCGACAGCTCTGCGTTCACCCCGGCGTGGGTGACGTGTATAAGTGAGGGCGACTGTGCCGGGGCCGATCTGGAGGATGAAATGACCGCTGAGCCCGCCTGCCAGTCTATTCTGGAATGAAGGACGCTACCATCGACCATCAGCGGGCAAGCCAGTCTACTTATCGGTACGCAGCCGCGCGCCGAGCAGGACGCCGGCCACACCGAAGACCGGGTTGAGCAGCGCCACCCAGCCGGGCTGCTTGCCGTTCTGCATGGCATCGAACATGGCGAGATCGTCCGGCCGGGGCAGCGGAGCATCGCCGCCCATGCCCATCAGGACGGGTATGGCGGACACGATGCCGAGCACGACGACGATGCCGATGAGCCATTTGACCCCGCGCGGATCCGCCGTGATCAGGACCGTCACGTATCCCCCGGCAATGCCCGCCACGAGCGCCGACACGAGCAGGAGGACCAGCCACAGGCCGGTCACCTCCCAGACGCCCGGCTGAAACGCACCGTCTGCTCCGACAATTTGCCAGGACACGGTCATGAGCACAAAAACCATTATAAACGACACCACATAGCCTGCGATGGCGCTTCCGATCACTTTTCCCATTGGATCCTCGCAAGAATTGTTGTACGGCGGTGGGAGCGGACGGTCGGTTTCTCCGGTGCGGGAGCACCGGGTCCGAAGGTCAGCGGGGTGGGGTCATGCGCTCCAGAATGGCGCGGACGGCCGGAGTTGCCTCTTCGAGCAGCCTCCGGAAATACCGGTCGCCGCCCGGGTCATCGGGGTAATGCACGGATGATCCCGCGGCCAGGAGCATCACGACGAGCGCAATATACCGATCCTGACGTTCAATGGAACCCCCGGAATAGCGTGAGCCGTGGACGGCCCAGCCGAGGGGCGTGCTCTTGTGCGTCGCGTCGAAAACATCCAGCGGCGCCCCGGCCTCGATGAGCAGGCGGGCATTCTCGGGCTGGCCGAACCATGCGGCCTGATGCAGGGGCGTCCCGTCGTCGAGGGCGGGGGCAGCCAGATCGGCGCCGGCGTCGATCAAAAAGACCACGGGCGCCGTTTCCTCGCGACCGGCCATATCGGCAAGGAGCCGGTCCTCCTCCGGATTGCCCGTCCGTGCGACGCCGGGATGCCCGGAAAGCATGTCCCCGGCCTCATCGAGGCGCCCATTCACCACCGCCACTGCAAACCGATCCGGATCGTTCAGACCGGTGTTGGCACCCCGTTGCCGCAGCATCTCCGCCACCTCATCGAAGCCCCGGCGGACAGCGTGGGCGAAGGCGGTCTTGCCGCCGGCCGTTCGTGCATCGATGTCGGCGCCGGCGTCGAGCAAGACCGCTGCGGCTTCGAGGCGTCGCCGGCGCACCGCCACGTGAAGCGGCGTCTCCGAGCGCGGGCCGTGCGTCGCGGTCGGATCGGCACCGTCCGCGAGCATCCGGCCGAGGACGGCGGGGCCATCGGGACCGTAGTGCCGGTCGAGCAGGGTGTGGAGGGTCATGGGGGAAAGATTAAGGTCGGTGGGCGTATTCCGGGATTGTCTCGCGGCGATCGGGACCGGCCGATCGCCTGCTTATGAAAGCGCAAGGGTCGGGCGTCGCGTCTAGTCGTTCGCATCCCCGACGGAAGAGCCGATATCGATTCGATGAAAGATCATGCCCGCGAGTCTCTCAGCCGCCCGCCGGTGCTGCTTCGCGATTTTCAACTTTACCTCGACCTCGTGATCGCCCGGCATGGCTTCGAGCAGTTCCGCTTTCTTCGGCCGGATATACAGTGCATCCTTGATTCGACCCTGAACGAATCTTACATCGACGAGCGCCGCCGGCTCGATCTTAATCGTTCGGCTTACATTCTTGGTCACACCGGCCAGGCCGCTTTGAAGGTCGAAAACAAGGAATTCGTCATCGAGATAGACCAGCCCGGAATTCTCGGTGGTGCCCATGTTCGTATCCGGGAGTTGGAACGGGACGCTATCCATGCCCGTCTGGCCCAGCGCATAGAGTCGGTTTTTCAAATCGGCCACAAATTGTCTGGCATTCCGCTTTCCCGCTCGTTTGACCCGGAATACCATCACCGTGCTCTCGGAGCCGGGCATCCCATCCATCACGTCCAGGTTTCTCGGAACCAGCCTGATTTTCGATACGACCAGTCCGCTTTTGAACGAGACCTCCTGCAATTTGTCGAGCGGGATGCGGATGGTTTCGACGTTCCCGCCCTGGTGAATCAGGGTTTTCGTCCGGTACGAAAACTCAACCGTATCGGCCTGGAACGAGAGGATGCCGTTGATCTCGAAGATGCCCTGGAGAACCTCCGCAGCGGAGACTTCGACTGATACGGGAATCGAAATGCTGGTCGTCATGCTTCACTCGGTGTGGATGTGCTCACGGATTCGAGCGGACGTCGATTCGCTGCTCGATGTTTCGCCTCTATCCTGCGTCGGGTGCCCTATTTGGTAACCCCGTCAAAGAAATCGACGACGCCCGTCTCGAGCGCGTATTCGGCCCCGACGACGAGCAACCCGTCGTGTTCGATCAGGTGCTCCAGGATGTCCGAGCCGTGCCGGAGATGATCGGCGGACATCCGCACGTTGGCCCGGACGGCCCGGCGGACGGTGGCTTCCACTTCATCCGTCGAGGCCGAGGCCGCAAGCTCCACCACGGCCGGCCGGATGCGGTCGACGATGGAGCGCAGGTGGGGCGATTGCTGTTCGGTCGGGCGGCGCAGTTCTTCTACGGTCGCCTGCACGGCCCCGCACCGGGTGTGGCCCATCACGACGACGAGCCGGGTGCCGAACTGCTCCGCCGCATATTCGATGCTGCCGATCTGAGAGGAGGCCACCACATTGCCGGCCACGCGGATCACGAAGAGGTCGCCGAGCCCCTGATCGAAGACGATCTCGACGGGCACGCGCGAATCCGAGCAGCCGAGGATGACGGCAAACGGCGCCTGCCCCCGCACGAACTCGTCGCGGCGGCGCCCGGTGACGAGGGTGTCGAGGCTCCGCACGCCCGACACAAAACGGCCGTTGCCCTCGCGGAGTCGTTCGAGCGCTTCCATGGCTGTGATCATCGCTTTCCGCTTCGGCGTTTTGATTGCGTGGGACAGGCCGGGGGGTGCCTGATTCGACCGTCGAACCCCTCGGTGCGGAAACTACGCCGACCACGGCGCGGAGGCAAACCGCGATGACCGCCGCGCACCCTCGCGATGATTAGTGCCGATGAACGCGCGTGAACGAGGATTAACGGCTAGGCTCCCCGTCTTGTCAACGGTCCGATTCAGCCACAGGATAAACCGCGCACGGCAATATGCCACAGAATGATTACTCGAATTGGCGACTCCTCACGACCGATATGAAAGTACTGAGGTTCATCAGCCACGTTTGTTGGGCATCCGTGTATGTGGTGTGCAGGGGGGCGGGCAGCACGAGTTGAAGTTGATTGGCCTGCATCTCGTCCGTTTGATTACTGCTGATTCCCGGTTCCAGCGTGAGCAAGTGCTTCTCTGGAATCCGAGCGGCTTCCGAAAGCACCTGCCGCCAGCGGTCCTTGCAGGTAGACTTTACACCGAGCATAGTGAGGCGGTCGGCAGAAAAGCTGGCGTCACGATACTGCTCGATGCCTGGAAAGATGAAATCCGGTTTGGCGCGGTTCTCCGTTTGCTTACCTCTGTCGCAGGTGATGCTATTTGCAGAAAAGACTACCTCCAACTGGTTTTCGAGTGCATACCCGACCCGGGACTTGCGCCGATTATGGACGCTGAGAGAGAACTGAACGAAGTCGTCCACGTCGCTGAAACCGGTCGCCAAGCGCTGCTGAACGAAATGCCGTTCCAGCGTTCGGAAAAGGAGTTCCTCACGATCCATCCACGCCATGAGGGCCGAGTCTGGGTCGTCCGCAGCCGAAACGTCCGAGAGGGTTCCACGGGCAAAGGCCGAGAACACCTTTGTTTTGGGAAAGCCGTCCGAGTAGGCTGCTAGCAGTTGGTCGAGCCATTCATCTTCCGTCTCTTCTGGCTCGACTCCCAACGCTTCGAGGATGAAGCGTTCGGCAAAGCCGATGTCTCGATCATGGCCGTCCCCAACGTCCTGAACGGTGAGCCTTGGCAACTCGTTATCCAGACCGAATAACCAGAGTACCTGTCGTTCATAGGTGCTTCCGGCCCGCACGATAATGACGAGTAGTGAGTTGTCTGGACGTTTGCCAACCACCAGCAGATCTTCTGGCTCTGCCGCCCCATACACCGCGTTGTCAGGAACGTAAAGTCGGCACTCAGCGGATCGGTTTGGGTGATTGGCCCGCGAATCATACCAAGTCAGGACGCCCTCTGCGCGCAGCGTGTCGTCCTCATCCTCACCGAGGTAAAGGAAGCGCGCTATAAAGGACACCTTGTCCGCCGTGCATTCCCCGAGCAGGGCACGAAGCCCTTGAACGCCCTGAAACTCATGGCCATTTGATGTTTCCGGGTCAACCTCCGTTGCTCGCAGTTGCTTGACAGCAACGCCCTCGAAATACTCTGACAGTCTGCTCATACCGTGCCTCGAATGGTTCCGCGTTCCTCCCTGCTCCTGAGCCAGCTTGCGGCGCGTTCAATCGGCTCTCCCAGAGGCAACTTGCCCGGTCCTTTCATCGAACACTCCCATATTTCAAGCACGCGCCACCCTCCTTCACAGAGAGCCGTGATAGTCTCGACGTCTCTTTCCCGAGTGCGTTCGATTTTCGCTCGCCACCATTCCGAGCGGGTTGACGGCCATTTGAACAGGGCACAGTCGTGCCCGTGCCAGAAGCAGCCGTTCACAAATATTGCTGCGTGATATTTCCGCAATACGAGGTCCGGCTTGGCTGGTAGCCGCCGGTCGTGCAAGCGGTAGCGGAAACCAAGAGCATGGAGACCGCGCCGGATGACCATTTCAGGCTTCGTATTCTTCTCTCGAATGTTGGACATCATCCGGCTTCGTACTTCTGGTGAGACGATGTCAGCCAACGGGAGCAGGGGTAGGAGAAGTGGAAGGAAACGCGAAACGAAGTTGTTCGAGCGCCGGTCCTTGGGCTTCGTGGGTGTGAGACCTTATGTGGCGGGCCACAGCCTCCACAACGGGCACCACCACTGCATTGCCGAATTGCTTGTAGGCTTGGGTATCTGAGACTGGAATCTTAAACGAGGTGCGGCCCAGTCTGTCGAATCCCATGAGCCGCGCGCACTCACGTGGCGTAAGTCGGCGCGGGTTCCGGCCCTCCTGTGCGACGAGGATTTCTGAGCCGTCCTTGTAGTAGCGCGCCGAGAGAGTGCGTGCCGTGTCTTCCGGAGTCACTAGGCCGAATCCGAAACCGTTGCCGCGCTGCCGATGTTTCTCGGCGTAGTCCTGCAAATACTGCCAGAGCTTGTCGGACAAGGTGTATTTGTCAGCCACCCTTGCCTCTTTCCCCTCCGTATAGGGTGGTTCCGGCTCCTCTGATCCGTCTTCGGGGTGCAGGATAGAGGCAAGACGTGGCCCCTTGTCAGCCGGCGGTACTGCCATGTTCTCGAACGAGAAGCCCGTGTCCTCTCGGAAGCCGACAATGAAGATGCGCTCCCGATGTTGCAGCACCCATCCTTTTGCATCAATGACGCGCCAATCAATAGTGTAGCCAAGATTCCGCAATGTGCGACAAATGACCTTGAATGTTTTGCCTCCGTCGTGCCCTTCCAGATTCTTGACGTTCTCCAATAAAAAGGCGGCGGGCTGGTGAAAATCGAGTATCCGCTCGATATCGAAGAACAGCGTACCCTGAGTATCGCATTCAAACCCGTGAGGACGACCGAATGAGTTTTTCTTCGAGACGCCTGCGATTGAAAACGGCTGGCAGGGAAATCCGGCCACAAGCAGATCGTGCGGTGGAATGTCTGCGCCGTCAATCGCGGTAATGTCACCGGCCACCTTATGGCCGCACGGGAAGTTGGCTTGATAGGTCTGACGGCAGAACTTATTCCACTCGCTCGTGAAGACGCATTGCCCCCCTGCGGCTTCAAATCCCAAACGCATTCCACCAATGCCTGCGAAAAGATCAATGAAGGTGAAGTCCTCGCGCTTAGGGGTAGTGAAAACACCTCTGCTCTCGGCAACGGCCATCAGCCGGTCCACGACAGCTTTGCGCGGCTCCGATTCGTCACGCTCCCATCGGTAGACCGTGCGGAGACTGTATCCGGTTATCTCCGAGATCTCAGAGATCGAAAGACCGGCTTTCTCACGGAAGTCTGAGAATTGGTAGAATGTTTGTGTTTCCATGCGCGCTGGGAATGTTTTTGCCATTTTGGCAAAAAATACACCTCGCACGACCGGTAAGCAAGCCCGAATTGGACTATTCTGCTGGCGCCCCCTGCGGTCTAACAGCTGGCATATAAACGGCCCAAAGATGCGGACCGATCTCCAAAGCTAACCGAAGCGGGCCTGCGGAGCAACCACCTTTAGGCCCAAACCGCCCGTCTTTGGATCCGCGTTGATGCCCTGTTTATGCAGCCCCGGAACTTGTGCTCATGTCATCTGTGACATATATTGCTGAATGAGTCAACAGGATAAACCGCTGGTATGGCTGCACGGGGAGGTGAAAACGCCACCCTTTACCCAGCAGGCTCGCATTGAGGCTGGCGTCTTGCTCCGGCAGCTCCAACAAGGCGAGAGGCTCTCTCTGCCTCATTCACGCCCGATGCCGAGCATCGGCAAGCGCTGTCATGAACTGCGCCTTCCTGACCGGGATAGCATCTGGCGCATCATTTATAGAACCGACGCTGACGCCATCATCATTGCAGATGTCTTCCAGCAGAAGACACGGCAGACACCAAAACGAGTTATTGAAACCTGTAAGCCTCGTCTTCGCGCTTTCGACGATCTTACGAATTAAGGGGGCAGGCCATGGATACAGTAAAGCAGCAGAAACTTCAGGCGGCAGGCTGGCGCATTGGTTCAGCAGAAGATTTTCTAGAGTTGACGCCGGAGGAAGCGGCATACGTTGACTTCAAATTGTCTCTTAGCCGCGGGCTAAGAGACTACCGGTCAAGTAAGAAGATGACGCAAACAGAGTTAGCCACCAAAATAGGATCGAGTCAGTCTCGTATCGCGAAAGCAGAGGCCGGGGATCCGAGTGTTTCAATAGATTTATTGGTTAAAGCCATATTCGCCACGGGTGCGATGCCCTCTGACCTGGCCCGGCTGATTAGTGAGCGCAGACGTGAAGAGGCAGCATAATGGCATGCTGTTCACCCACCCAAAGCTGATTACACCACTTTCATTCAAAATAACGAGACGCCGGCGCCGAGACAATCAGTAGCCGTTGAGCTTTGGGTCGATGTGCAACAGCTGGCTATACGCGTGTTCAGTGGCCGACGAAATGATCCAAAGCCAATAGCACCGTGGCATGACGGTCGAAGTCATAATGCTGCCATGCGGCATACGTCAGCGGTATATCCACGGCGAGCAGCTCATGCCCGAATGGGTCGTCAGGGAAGAGGACATGCAACTTCGACGAGACACGGCCCTCGAGTCCACTGTTAGGCAGCCGAAACTGCAGCACCTCCCCAAAGTGGTTTACGCGCTCACCCGGCGGGACGCCGACGATCGTGGCGCCGAGTTTCGCCAGCGAGGCGGCCAGGATCAGCGCCGAGCTCTGGGTGCTGGTTGATGTCAGGACAGCGACGTGCGGAAGGTGGTAGGAAGGTTCAGTTGCCAGCGCTCGGGCGAACGTGGGCGACTGAGATGCCAGCGCAGCGCGCAGCGAGGAAGCGTTGCCGCCTGCCGGATGTAGTTCGCTGAAATCGTACCCTCCCGCCGAGCATTTCAGCTCAGGCTCTGCCGTCGGATACGATTCGAAGTATAGGTCGGAACACTTCAGAACAGTGTAATAACCGCTGTTGGCCACCGCTGTTGTAGCGTAAGTTGATCAAAAGCACCTCGGTACCGGCCGCTTCCATCTCGTCGGTGAGCGACGCAAAGATCTCCGATGCGGATGGCAGACCGTCGAGGACACGATCGTAGTCGGCGGGGGGCGCGTCGTCGTGATACTGTGTATAGAGTTCGCGGGCGTAGGAGTCAACATCGTACTCGAAGTGGCGGAACCACTCGAAGGCCTCTCGATAGCTCGTCATGTCGTCGATGCTGAGAAGGGCCGCCCGCTTACTCTCGTCCAAGAACGTGTAGGCGGGTTCACCCTGGGTATCGGGGAGGTCGACCCGGGACGGAAGGCTGGCGGCCTCATCCCATCGAATCGAGTCCGGGAACGAGACCTGCACCGCACGTCGCTCTCCGCCAGAAAGTATGAAGGTGGCCCGTGTTCCTCCTGTGGCGGCCGGCTGAGGAGCCAAGAGACGGAAGCCGTTTCGCCAGCGCAGAAACCGGGGCAGATTCTCAAGACCGCTGTACGAGTTTTCGTTACCGGCGATGTGCTTCTGCCGCTCGAGAAGGTCGGAGAAAGCATACCCCCCGACGCTATCGAGCCGTGCTCCCAGCAGGTCGTCGTACTCCTCGTGGTACGCTTCCTTTACGTAGAGCGCACCGTCAAGGGCCATAAAGTCGAGCGGTATGGCAAAACCGTTTGCCGTAAGATCGTCTGGTCCGCGAAGGCTCGTGTGTACGTCGCCAACCCCTGCGACAATCGGCAGGATGCGCCCATAAAACGACCAGAGGCTCAACCCCGAATCCGGAATGGCTCGGATCACGTCATCGACTTGCCAGAAGAACGCGAGCTTACCCCCTCCCGAGAGGAACGGGCTGGGATGGACATCCTCCAATACCGAAGCCAGATATTGGACGTTTTCGACCAGGTCGGTTCGGCTCAGTACTCGACCACGATCTTGAGCACTACATGGTGTGAGCGCGGCAGCGAGAAGCAGAGTCCGGGAGATGCTTAGTACGCTGTACCTATAACGCATAGCGAGATTGAACAAGTGGGGTATGGCAGCCGAAAAGCGACGCTGATACTCCTTATTACTCAGGATAGGCAATCAAGTGCACATAACGGCCAAGTTATGCCTCCTACTTTTTTGACAAGTGAATAATAGTCCACTAAACCGGATCAACTCCACGAGCGACAGAAGACTCCCGCAAGAGTAGAGTCCAGCGCTAAGACGACATCGAATGGGTAGGCGGATTATTCAATCGGCCAGGGTACGTTTTTGTGCCCTTAACAACGGAGGCCATAAAGGGGTTCGGCGAGTAGACCTGTCCGCACGGACTATTCAACCGCTTCAAGATACACGTCCATCTGCTGGCCCACGTAGAGCGGGGCACTATTCCTGTCGAAACGATAGATGACCTGAAGCACGCGACTGTCCACGCGCTCGGCGCTACGGCCAGTGAGGGATGTCTTTGCGACCAGCGCCGGTTCGATCCGGACGAATTCGAGAGACACCTGAATTTTCGGGTTCCCGTGGAGGAAGGCGAAGCCCCTGGCACCGGCCTGTAGTCGCCACGCCACGGCCTCGTCGACGGCCACCCGCAGATGCAGCGGCTGAACATTGCCGAACAGGATCAGCGGCTGGTTGTGGCCCGCTGCCTGCCCTTCGAGGGCGATCTGTCCGGGGTGGACCCCGAGCTTGAGTACCCTTCCATCCATGGGCGCACGCACGGTCAGCCGCTCCCGCTCGGTCTCGGCAGCCTGTAGTCCCGTGCGGGCTCGATTCAGCTCGGCCTCTGCGACCACCTTCTCCAGATGACGCCGCTCGGCATTGGCGGGACTGATCGCGCTCGATTCCTTCAGCTCCTGCGCCAACTGCAGTTCGAATCTGGCGGCCGCCAGGCGCGCTTCCGCAAGCTTGACCTCGGCATGCCCGATGCTTACGGCCTGCTGTTGTGCACGGTTATCGAGGGCGAACAAAGGGTCGCCGGAGTGGACTTCATCGCCGCTGCGCACATATACCTTGGCGACCACTCCCGAAACGGGACTACCGATAGGGATATCGGTGGTGTTGGCCTCGATGATCCCGACTCCAGCGACATAGGACGAAAAAGGAGCGTGGGGAAACACGGGTCCGACCTCGGTCGAGGACGGTTCCACGCCACCACCCTGTCGGTTGTCTACGACCGCGAAGATGGTGTATCCGATACCAACTAGAGCTAGCGCGGGAATGATGAGGCGTCTGATCATGACTGTCTATGCCGGCGATATTGAAGAAGGAGTATCGATTCTATGGATTTGGCCATCTTCCATGCGCGCGATTCGGTCAGCGAAGCCGAGTACCCGCTCATCGTGGGTCACGACCACCAAGGCGCGACCCTCATCCAGGGCAACCCTGCGAAGGAGTTCCATCACATGGTGTCCCGCCTCCCGATCAAGGGCGCTGGTCGGCTCATCGCAGACGATCACACGCGGGTCATGGACCATCGCCCGGGCGATAGCGACCCGCTGCTTCTGGCCACCCGAAAGCTCCCTGGGCAAGGCTTGCCTCATTCGTGCGTCGAATCCCAGTTCCTCCAACCTGGCACGGGCCTGATGCAGGGCGTGTGCCCGCTTCGTGCGCGCGATCAGCAGCGGGATGGCTGCGTTTTCGGTCGCAGAGAGGGAAGGGATCAGGTGCAGGGACTGGAAGACGAATCCGATGTTGCTACCGCGAAAACGCGTCGTCTCCTGAGGGGACATCTTCGCGAAATCCCTACCGAGGACATCGCACTCGCCCCCATCACGACGAGTCAGGCCGGCCATGATCGAGATCAAAGTCGTCTTGCCGGAACCGGATGGTCCTTCCAGCATCAGGAGCTCGCCGAGATGGATCTCGAGATCCACGCCGCGCAAGGCTCGGACTGCGGCCGCACCCTGGCCGTAGACCTTGGTCACCTCCCGGCAGCGGATGGCGAGCCGCGCACGAAGGGGCTTCCTAGCCCCATCATTCCCTGGAACCGGAGGATGCTCTTCCGCCATCAGCGACTCTCCAGGAATGAGGCCGGTTGCATCCGTGACAGCAACCAGGCGGACAGTCCGGCGGCAGCGAAGCTGACCAGGAGGACCGCTACCACGCCCGCGATGGGGGCGAACCAGACCAGCAGGAAGGGGAATCCGGCCTGGGTGAAGACTTTCCCAGCAAGGATGCAGACGCCAAGGCCGAGACCGGTCCCGACCAGGGCACAAAGGCCGGTCTGCGCTAGGATCATGCCCATTGATTGGCGCATGTTCGCCCCCATCGCCGCGAACACGGCATAGTACTTCATGTTCTCGCTGGTGAACAGGAACATCATCACTCCGGTCACGCCGAAACCTACCAGGACCGCGATCGACAGCATGGTGACGGCATCGCCGGTGTCTTCGGAATGCGCCAAGGTCCATAGGACAGTGTCGGTAGAGAAGTCCTCTGCGGTACGGGCGCGGAATCCAGTGGCGGACTCGATTCGCGCCGCAAGTGCTGCGGGATCGACGCCAACGGCCGCGTGCACTAGGACGAAAGTCATCCGGTGACGTTCCGGCGGCAGGAAGTGGAACGCCGTGGATCGGGTAGTGAACAGGATCGGCCGCGGCGGATAGCGCGGAAGCCCATCAGAGACCCCTACGATACGCACCAGATTGTCGTTCGCCAGGACCTCATCGCCCAGCTGAAGATGACGTGTTCCCGACTCCTCCTCGGGATATTTCATCGGCCAAGTGTCGGCCTGATCGAGCGGGGTTTGCAGTTTCCCGCTGCTGCCACCGTCATCGACCACGACATTTCCGGTGGAACGAAGGAGCGTTCGTCCCGTGCGGTCACTGAGTGGAGGCAATCCTTCCAGGGTGGCGTCGTCGACAGCGATTACCTGGACCGGCTGGAAGCGCCCATCCGCGAAACGCAAACTAGCGGTGGCCAAGGTCAGCGGCGCGGCAGAAGCGACGCCATGCACGCTGCGAATCCGTCCAAGAGCCGATGTGGGCATGTCGATGGTCAAGTCCACGGAGCGGACAGCCGGATCCATCACCCATACGTCGACCCTTGGGTTCTCACTAATAAGGGCGTACCCTCGCGTCATCATGCCGGCGAAGTAGGAGGCAGCAAAAGCGACCAGGAAAGAGGTGAACGTGATACCGAACAGGAGGCCCGCATATTTCGCCCGGTCACTGAGGAGCATTTTCAGGGCGATGCGGATCATGACTCTCTCCAGTATGGAGGTCGCTCCACAGCTCCGTCGTCACTCGAGTCCTTCTTCAAGCAACGTACCTGGCGAATGGGCGATCTCATTAGATTCATTGCTCCACTGGCGCGGGCAGCTGATTCATTGGTCTGAATTTTATGTCATCCGCAACTAACGACTGAGCTCAGGCGCGAAAAGTGCGTGCCACAAAACTACGAAAAACCGGCCTCCTTAGCGCGTATGGAAAACACCGGAAAATGCCCGGCGGCTTTGCGTCGACTGGAGCGCCTGGTTACCCGGCGACCGACCCCAGAAAAGCCGCCCATACGCCGACGTGGAGGTCCTTCCGCCGACGGGAACAACAACGGGCTGAGTCGAGCACGCGCCGAGGGGGCCTCCAACGACGAACAATGAGGATGCCGGGTAACGGCTCGGAAATGAGCGACGAGCCGCGGCGCTCGTCGAGATGCCCACTGGTGCGCGTTCGTTTACTGCGCCGCGGCTCGTCCGCTCCATTTCCTTGTTTGCTGGCCGCAATCGATCATGCACTCCGTCGTGCCTTGCAGCAGTCGTGTCCAGGTCGAATGTCCATACAGCACTTCGGCATCGCGGGCTGTCCGCGCTTACCGTCCTGAAGACGGGGCGGTCCGGGTCATGCGCAAAGGCGCCGGAGGGCGCGCGACCAGCGAATCGAGCAGCGAGGCCTGCCGGCTGAACACAGCCTCGAGAAACTGGCGCACCGTGCCTAGAGTGCCGCGATAGGCGGCGAGCCCCTCGGCCGCGGTGCGCGGCTCACCTGGCCTCGTAATCGACAGCGCCGATGCGAGCAGCACGTCGTCGGAGAAGTCTCCATGGCTCCCGCGTCCGACATCGGCCGTGAGCCGGTCTGCGAAGCGTAGGGCGTTGAGCACCGTTGATCGGTCACGGCGGCTGAAGGCCTCGTTGCCTGCACGCAGCGTCAGCAGCGGCAGTCGAAACGATTCGGCGCTGAAACCCGGTGCGGTGAGTACTTTCGGAGCATCGCTGGCGTTGCCGTAGGAGGGGTCGAGGCCGATAACGGCGTCCACGAGCGGACTGCGTGCCCCAGCGAGCAGCGCCACGATGCCTCCGCTGCTCCAGCCCATGACCGCAACCCTGGCGGGATCGACGTCGGCACGGTCGACGAGTGCACCAAGTGCGAACTCGACGTCGCGCGCCTGGGTCTCGAGCGCGGCCGGCGACGACCGCAGGTCGCCGGTCCACAAGCCGTCGCCAAACAGCGGGACTTCGGCAACGACGTACCCGAAACTCGCGAGGTACTCCGCCAAGCCGATGTTATCGGGAGACCGATTGTACCAGCCGCCGGAGTACACCACGAGGGGATGCCGGTCGCCTGCCCGGGGTGCGCCCGCGCAGGACAGCGTCTCGATCGCCAGCAGGTCGTCGAAGTCCAAACCGGCGCCTTCCGCGAAGCCTTCGAGCGACTGCGTGTCCCAACGTTCGATCCATCCTTGGGCCGCCTGAAAGTACGCGTCAGGCGCCTGCGCATGGAGAAAGCTGCCGAGCGTCGTGCGGACGCAGGAAGGCGTCGCGGTCGATGGATACCAGACGTCAACTCGGATGGGCCGCGCGGTCGCGCCGCCGCCACCTGCACTTGCGGGGCCGCGTGTCCAGACTCTGGTGGAGTCGAGCAACCACAGGCGCGTAAAGCCGACGCCGAAGGGCCCTCCCGCAAGGCCAGACGCCAACCGAACGGGCGCCTGCGCGCCTGCTGCGAAGGCGGGCGCGCCGACGAGGGCCGCGACGATAAGAAAGACCAAGGCTTCGTTTCTAATGGCTTGCATAGCACGCACTCCCCATAAGGCCGTTCTCGGGCGGCCAGCTAACGCCTCAATTCACCCGACGCGAAAGGAGCGGTAGCGACTGTAGCGATCGGGTGGAATTGAATGTTAGGCATTTTCGTAAAGTTCTTTCCAATACTCTCTGTATTTATCACGGAAGTTCTTCTCTGCTTTATTTGGAAATGGAAATCCATCTGGACCCACAAATACAAACGTTGTTTCTAAATCTGGATTTTCTGAGGACCGTTGATTTTCAAACTTTTCTAACCATACATCATAATGTTCTATTAATTTTCCAGCATCTTCTAATAATTCTGGTGGAATCAAATGCCCCTTGTTCAATAATAGGTCCCGTATTATTTCATTGCCCACCTTAACCACTTTCGCTTCGAGAAATAAATTCTGCGAACCCCACCTTTTAAATGCTCTTTTTGTCCTATCAAATTGCATATTGATTGGGGCTAGTAATTCTGAGACTGATTCTTCTTTCCATGTTCTTTTTGATTTGACCTCAGCTTCAACTTTAGTCACGAACCCTTTAAAGATAAGACCTATTACAGCCGACACTACACCACCACTTATCACCGCAGCAGCAACTAACTCAACAATGGATGCACTTCCAGACATATTTTCACCTTAGTTTATTTTTATGCCTAACTCCCAGCATCTGCGGCGGCGAGGCGCACCGTCTGTCGCATGCTATTTTTAGACGGCTAACTTGACAGCTGTGACAAGGATCGCGGGGTTCGGGATTGTGAATACTTCACCGCGCCGATAGGACGCGGCTCGCTCCCGCACGCTGCCTTCGATCGCACGCTGCACGTCACTCGGAAATGCCTCCAGGTTGGCCCAATCCCGAAATGCAGCCAAGAACGAATCCAGCGACGGCGTTCGCCATGCGATCTGTATCTCGCGGACCGCGGAATCCCGAAAGCCCGCATCGGTTGCCATCCCATGAAATACCGCGAAATCGCTGACCCCAAACAACGGGCCGTGCGGAAGCTCAACCGCTCCCGCGTGTTCTTCCACTGCGGCGAAGAACAGGCCGAAGGCTTCGAGCTTCGAAGGATCTGCCCAAACGGTGAACCCCATACGGCCACCCGGGTGAAGGACTCGAAACGCCTCTGTCATGACCTTGTCAGGCGCGCCTGAGTGATGAAGCACGAAGTTGCCGACGACCACGTCGAACGCATTGTCTCCAAAGGGAAGGGCCTCGCCGGATCCAGCACGGAACTCGATATCGGGATAAACCCGCCTCGCCTCAGTCAACATTGTCTCGGAAAAATCGAGACCGATAGGGTTAGCGCCTCGCTTGGCGGCCACAGCGGCGACCAACCCAGGGCCCGTTCCGACGTCCAAGACTCGGTCTCCTTTGCTCACCTTTAGTTCGTCAAGCAACGGCTCGATCCCCTCTGCAACCAGCGCGCCGAATCCATCAATGTAGCCTTTGGCGCACCGGGACCACGTTTCGTTTTCGAATCGTGCGACTTCCACAGCATCAAATTGTTTTTGCATGCCTTTGTCTCCTTTCTTTAGAACGGCGATATAGACGCCGACTGACTTATAATTAACCTACATTGATTTCAAGGATCTTAAGCCATGTTCGGGCAAAAGGCAACAGGTTAATCATTGAAAAACAATAACCCATCTATTGGACATTCTTCCCATGGGAAATGAATGATAGCCAACACTTATCGGGAAGAGCCGTCTCGGAACGGCGCGCCAACTCCCAGTAGCCCTCGGGCTATTTTCGCGTATTCCAAGCTATGGACATCGAGCCACTTCGCTTCCCTTTTTATACATTCTGGGTCCGCCGATTTAATAAGGAAGGGCAGGGCAACCGCACCCGGCGTGAATACGAAATCCGAGCAATATGGCCCCGATAATCGTTGTGCGAGATATATGGGCGGCGGCCGACTGAAATTGTACGAATGACAGGGGAAGATAGAGGAGCAATCCCTTCACCGTACCCGGAGAATACACGCCGACGGCCAGGGACAATCCCGCCTGGACGAACGCGTTCAGACATACCAGTGCGGTTAGCGATACACCGATCCAGGCCAGGCGCGGTTCGCGAAATGCAACTATCGCCCCGAAGGCGAACAGTGCTTTCCCGGCCGCAGTGTCGGCAAGAAACCGTTCCGGCGGGATGACCACACCCAGCGAACACCGCGCCCAGTCGATAAAGCCCGCGAACCATTTCTCCGCAATGTGCATGGCCACGACCACCGGCAACAGGATGACGGCGCGCGGGACGGAAGGGTGAACTTTGTGCGACTTATGTTCCATGAGACGCATCCTAAGCCGGCATTACTCACAGGTACGCGCCGAGATCTCCGATCGATTTGGCTTGGCCATTAGCTTCTGCGGAACCTCATTGCGGTTCATCACGGCCAGTGCAAGGCCTTGAATCAAATCCGAACAGCCCAAGCGACAACTCAAACCGGTAAGAGTGGTAGGTGATACCGCGGATTCTACTCCGCGCTGCCATACGTCCATCTTGAGGCAACATCCGTTTATCCGAAGTTGTTGGTCAAAAGATCCTTTCCTCTCTCGCGACTAGGCAATACATTAAGGCTAACAGCACACTTACTACTCCAGAAGATTGTGAAACAGACTCGTCGCGAATTCATCGTGCGCACCGTACAGGCCGGTGCGTTGGCCTCGTTGATGCCGGTACTGCCCCGGCAACTCTTCTCTTCCCCGACCGACCTTAGCCCGTTCGAGGCTACACCGGTGCCCGGCTATACACTGACCGGACTTCGATGGCGCCTGCTGGGCCCGTTTCGCGGTGGGCGCGTCGATGCGGTGAGCGGCGTCATCGGCCGGCCGAACGAATTCTACTTCGGCGCGGTGAATGGCGGGGTGTGGAAATCCATCGATGCGGGGCGTGTGTGGAAGCCGGTCTTCGATGATCAGCCGGTCTCATCCATCGGTGCGATCGCAGTCGCCGAATCCGCTCCTGACGTCGTGTATGTCGGTACCGGTGAGTCGACCCTCAGAGATTCCGCCGGGTTCGGCAATGGTGTATACAAATCGACGGATGCGGGGAAGATCTGGACGCACCTCGGTCTGTCCGACACCCAACACATCGGCAAAATTGCCATCGATCCCCGCAATCCGGACATCGTCTTCGTTGTGGCGATCGGGTCGCTGTACGCGGCAAACGATGAACGCGGCGTATTCCGTACGACCAACGGCGGACGCACGTGGGACAAAGTGTTGTTCAAAAATGCGGATGTCGGAGCGGTCGAAGTGGTCATCGATCCGAATGACTCGAACATTGTGTACGCGGGACTGTGGAATACCCGGCGTCCGCCGTGGTTCGTGTATGCCCCCACCAACGGGCCGGGCGGCGGCATCTACAAGTCAACCGACGGCGGTTCGACGTGGAAGCCGCTGACGAACGGTTTGCCGCCATCGGACATTGGCCGTACCGGGATTGCCGTGGCGCCTTCCGACCCGTCGCGGCTCTATGCCGTGGTCGATTGCCTGTTGCCGGAACCGGGCGCCGAGGAAGATCCAAACCCGTCTCCTTTCGGCGGCGGCCGTACGCCCCGGCAGGGCGGCGTTTTTCGCTCCGACGATGCGGGTGAATCGTGGCGGCGTCTTTCGAACGACTCGTCGCTATGGGGGCGCGGGTGGTATTTCGAAAAGGTCGCGGTCGATCCGAAAGATCCGGATATCGTCTACGTGCCGAACGTGGCCGTGAATCGCTCCATGGACGGCGGCAAGACGTGGGATGTCGTGCGCGGCTCACCGGGCGGAGACGACTACCATCAGATGTGGATCTCGCCCGCCGATCCGAATACGATCGTCATCGCGAGTGATCAGGGCTGTGTGATCACGCACAACGCCCAGCATCCCGATCCGATGGAGATCACCTACTCGTCGTGGTTGAATCAGCCGACGGCGCAGCTCTATCACATTGCCGTCGACTACCGCTTTCCGTATTGGGTCACGGGCGCGCAGCAGGACAGCGGGGCGGTTGCCGTGCGTTCGCGCGGAAAGTATGCGGAAATCTCGATGCGCGATTGGCAGCCGATCGGCGCGGGTGGGGAAAGCGGCTATACCTGCGGGGATCCCTTACATCCGGGCATCGTCTTTGGCGGTACCGGAGAGCGGTGGGACATCGAACAGAATCGGCAGATTCCCGGCACGACCCGACCCCACAGCGACGATGCACCGGCGCGTAGGGTCTGGACCCATCCGCTGGTGCGATCGGCTGCGGATCAGCGCGCGATGTATTACGGCAACCAGTTCCTCTTCAAATCCAACGACGGCGCGCGGTCGTGGAAACAGATCAGCCCCGACCTGACGCGCGAAAATCCGGGCATACCGTCCAATCTCGACGATGCGGCTGCGAACCAGGTCGGCAACGACCGTCGCGGCGTCATTTACACCATCGCGCCCTCACCCATCCATACCACCACACTCTGGATCGGCACCGACGACGGTTACATCCAGCTCACCCGCGACGATGGCCGGTCGTGGCAGAACGTGACCCCCGCGGCCCTGACCGCGTGGAGCCGCGTCACCATGATGGAAGCCTCACATTTCGACATAAACAGTGCCTACGCGAGCGTCGACCGCCACCAGTTGCAGGACTTCGATCCCTATATCTACCGCACCCGCGACCTCGGCCGGACGTGGCAGAAGATCACGGCAGGGTTGCCGGAACGTGCGTACGTGCACGTCGTCCGGGAAGACCCCGTGCGCCGCGGGCTTCTGTATGCCGGTACCGAGCACGGCGTCTTCGTTTCATTCGACGATGGCGATTCGTGGCAGGCATTGCAGCTCAGCCTGCCGGCGGCGTCGATGCGCGACATCCAGATTTATAAGAACGACCTCATCGTCGGCACCTTCGGTCGCGGCATCTGGGTCATTGACGACATCACGCCACTTCGGGAAATGGACGAGACGATCGCCGCGCGCGATGCGTATCTCTTCAAGCCGGCAGATGCGATCAATTACGATCAGGGTGGGGATGTCGCGACACCCCTGCCAAAGGATGAGCCACAGGCCAGCAATCCCGGCAACGACGATCCGTGGACGGGCAGCCGCGGTCCGGCCTTCATCTACTATTACCTGAAAGAGTCGCCGGCCCAACCGGTGAAACTCGAAGTGCTGGACGCGAGCGGAGAGGTCGTCGCGACATTCGGCGGCGAGACGACCTCGCCGGAGCAGACACCGCAACGCCCGGGCATTCCGAGGACCTCTCCGCAGTGGCGTGTACCGCCGGAGCCGTTCGATGTGAGTGCGGGCATGCACCGCGTCAGGTGGAGTCCCGTGATTCCGGGCCGCCGGGGATTCGGTGGCCAACCAAGTAGGCCGGCGCGCCTTTTCCTGGGCGATTTCACCGCCCGCTTGAGCGTCGGCGACAAGACGTACGAGCAGACGTTCACGGTGACGCCGGATCCGCGGGAGCTGCCGGGGTATTGACGGCGGGGCACCGGGGCAGGGCGCCTGGCACCCCGAGACGCGTGTGGAATCTTGCAAAGCCGCTCGTGTTCGTCGTTATCCATCCGGGCGAACACGGACGGTGTCAGCGCTGCGTCATTGCGTTCGATTCAAGTCAGATTCAGCCCTTTCAAGGCTGCCGTGGGGGCACGGTATAACGACTGAATTGAGCGGCGCACGTTAGCGCGTCCGGCCCCGAAGGGGCATAATCGAATGATTTGTTATGTTGCATTGCCCTCATCGCTCATTTTCTGCACCTCAACCTCTGCATGTTTTAGCAGCACATTTGGATCATCTCCTTGGCTATAAAATTTCCGACCCCAACAATCGCTACCTTCAATTTCCCAACTGTTGTTTGAAGTTTCTTTTGTCCGGAAGTACCAACGTGCCACACTACTCTTAATTGGGTACTGCTTAAGGAGTTCAGATTCTTGTATTTTTTGAATTTGCCTTTTCATTGTCCTATGCAACATAACGTGCTGCCGATAAGCTGCGGGCGCCGAAGGCCTCCGTCAGCTTCATCGGCTTGCTGGCGAGCGGCTCGTACTACTGGTCCACATCGTCTGACTAGTTCGTAGCGATCATTCCAGGCCCAAGCACAAGAATCGACGCCACGCCGACGATTGCGGCCCCGATCACCCAGCGAACTGAAAATGAAACGGCGGCAGCTGGACTGGTGTTGGTGGACCGACTCGCCGCTCTCGCCGGCACCCAGAGCAGCCCAATCGAGAGCAAAAAGGACTGCGGCATGGCCTGCAGCAGCAGGGCTCGAACTGCATCGTGGTCCAATGCCGCCGTCGCACAAGCAGTGACACCAGCCGTGAGCCACACAATCAGAATGATCCTACGAGCGCGTGCGCGCGGATGTGACAGGTTCACCATCCCAGCGGCCGCGAAAAAATACGTCACGAAATAGCACAGAGCGCCGACAGCGATGAGGCCATATCGACCCGGAGCCCCGATGCTAAATCGATGCATCGCCCATGCCCAGTCATCGGTGCCAGTCGCAACGCTGAACACGAGCTGCCCTGAAAACCACATCAAATTGAAGGCTGCTACCAGAACCCAGAACAGACGCGTCGGTGTCGCCGTGGGTCTCGCGACACCCGCGACCAGCAGAGCAGCGAGTCCAAGCGCCAGATTCGCAAGAGGACCTGCAAGGTCGATCGTCGCTCCGTGCAGTGAGCAATTCACGAACACTGACGAAAGCGAGACAATCGAACCGCCCAGCGCCAGGCACGCACCACCGTGTCCCAACACATGGTGGGCGATGTCAGCCGAGGCGTACGCGAGAAGACCCAGTGAGGCAATCGTAATCGCGTTGTCATGGGTTTCGGTAGCCACGGATTGCACCAATCGTCGACGGGGAATGGTTCTCTGTCTCGCTAACGGTTGAACTAAGCGGCGACAAGCGGCGCTGCACTTTCAATGTAGCTCAGAGACACTGACGATGCCACTGACCGAAACCGTCGCCCTTTTTGGCCGCTTGAGCGGGTGTTATGCCGATTTACCAAAGCTCAATCATCTCGCGTAATTCTTCCCGCTTTGAGTCGTTTGTGATGACGTGGCCGGTTGAGTCGAAAAACGAGGTTTCGAGAGGAACAGCTCCCGCATCGAGTATTGCACCACCCTCACGAGTGTTCTCCCGTCGAACTTGACTTGTCATAAAACGCCCTTTCGTTAGCAGTGCCCCGTTCGGATGAAAAAAGGCAAAGCTGTCCACTTTCACGTCATACGGTGCAAAAAACGGAACTATGCCACACACCACGTCAACGTCGAGACGAAAATTAAGAATCGCCTGAGTCTGACCGTTTGGATACCAATACTGCCAGCTTCCCGAGCGGATTGCGAGACTGTCTAGCCTGTCGTAATACGAGAGCGTGCAATCTGAATTATTGGGAATGGAATTGGACACCTCATGGTTGCTGTATCGGGAGCGGCACAACGCTCAGCATCAGGGGCGGCGCGCAGCGCCGTCCGTTGCATGCTGTTGTTGTGCGCCATCATGTACCCGGTTCTCGCTTCAGTGGCTCCCAGGTAGGCTGACCACGCCCAACTGCTGCCACATTCCAAGCATGTCTAATTCTTCCCAGGCTTCCGAGATCATGCCACCTGCGAAGCGGTAAATGGTGATTCCGGTAATTCTGATCGGCTTTCCGGTTGCCTCCAGACCGGGCAGCTTTCCGGTGTGAGTCGCCGTCGCACTCCAGCGACCGATGACCACGTCCTCCGCTTCGAGGAGTTCCTCATACGTCACCCGAGAATCAGGAAAATAGGCTCGGTACATGGCGATGGCCTTCTACCAGTCTTCTCGGCTTCCCGTCCCGTTCGGCATATGAGGCCCATGATATGTCGCGTCGGCGTGCATGATTTCGTCCGCGGCATCGATGTTGCCGCGGTTCCACATCTCGTCAGCTATTCGAGA
>Ga0114931_10001330_pt1 | contig 31551 bp, 29 predicted proteins | sample 2SBtaG_FD_89579 | JGI IMG/M metagenome (GOLD analysis project Ga0114931, IMG submission 89579) | Deep subsurface microbial communities from Kolumbo volcano to uncover new lineages of life (NeLLi) - 2SBTROV14_V59a metaG | ecosystem: Environmental > Aquatic > Marine > Volcanic | place: Kolumbo...
GGTCTGATACGCACGTCCAATCAAGCCTGGGATTTGTTTATCGAACCTGGCCTGGTCTGGAAAGAGCCCGGCGATCGAGGGTACTCACGCGCCGCCCTTCCCTTTTCCTTGCAAGAGCGTAACGCCAATTGCACTCATAATGGCGTGATGACTTTTTTGTTTGATCCAGATGGGAGCATGTCGCGCGTGGTCTATCAGATCGCATCGGAAACGTGTCTTTATTTCAAATTCAATATGTGGGGAACTTCATCGGCGCATTATGAGCCGGGCATGGTGCCGGATTCTCAGGAAATCATCACGGCCTACCGCCAGGAGATGTCCGGCAGATTACCCGTCAAACCAATTCGTGCTTTAAGCGTCGATCATCCCACTCTCAATGGACAGGCTTTCGGCGCTCCCTCGGATATAACCCCGGAACATATGACCACGTTCGGCGTGATCGTCGACGGTGTGCATTACCGGGGCGGCTGCACCACCCGTTATGGACCCTACCCGTTTTGCGAAAATGTTATTCTGCCATCTTATTCGGTGGCAAAATCAGTATTTGCCGGCCTGGGCATGATGCGTCTTGAAAAACTTTACCCCGGCGCCATGCAGGCCAAGATTCAGGATTATGTGCCTGAATGCGCCGATGCAGGGTGGAAAGACGTCACCTTCGGGCAAGCCCTCGACATGGCGACCGGCCGCTACAAATCCCTTAAACGGGAGGTCGATGAGGACGCTGCCGTTCAGGACGGTTTTTTTATCGACCTAACACATGCGGAAAAAATAAAACGCGCATGCAACCTGTATCCCAAGCGCACCAAACCGGGACGCAAATGGGTTTATCATACCACGGATCATTATATTTTGGGAACAGCCATGCAAGCGTTTCTACGCGAGAAACAAGGTCCGCAAGCTGATATTTTTCGTGATCTTCTGGTTGCACCCATTTTTAAAAAAATCGGCTTGTCGCCACTTTCATACAAAACACGCCGCACCCGCGACGCCGTGGCTCAACCTTTCGTGGGGTGGGGGCTCTCCTTCCTGCCGGATGATTATGCCAAACTCGGGCAATTCACTGCCTTGCTCAAGGGAATGTGGGAGGGAAAAGCGCTCGTCGATGAAAAATTGCTAAACGCCGCGCTTCAGCGTGATCCCGACGATCCTGGTCTGCCCGCGCCCGATAAACATTTCCGTTACAATAATGGGTTTTGGGCCTGGGATGCTGCATCATTCGTGAAGTGCGGCCACGCCTCCTGGATTCCCTTTATGTCGGGATATGGCGGAATTTCCGTCGTTCTGATGCCTAATGACGTGATCTACTACTATGTCAGCGATAACGATGAATATAAGTGGGCGCACGCCATCGCGGCATCAAACACCTACAAATCAATGTGTAAAAAGGGAAATTAGATATCACCACGTCAAACGCTTCAACGCTGTCCGCGGGTTTTCCCAAGGCCTCCCCCGACGGTCTGGTCGCCGCCATCCTGCTGGCCTTTCTCGCCACGGCGGGTTTGTTTTACGTCAACATCATGGCCGCCATTGTCGATGGCCTGGTCTCGGGTCTGGGGATTAGCGATAGCGCCGCGGGGAATATCGGTTCTGCCAATATTTACGGCGCGGCAGCAGGCGCGTTGCTTGCGGTGCCCCTGGTCAGGCGCGTTTCCTGGAGGCCGATGGCGATTGCCGCCCTTCTGGGGTTGATCACAATTGATCTTGTGTCGACCGTGATACGCTCAGCCGACCTCCTCTTCTGGGTGCGCTTAACGCATGGCGTTGTGGGCGGGCTGCTCGTGGGGGTCGCGTTCGCGATTATTGCCCGGACAAAAACACCCGATCGGACCTTTGGCATGCTGCTCTTTGTGCAATTCGGCCTTGGCGGTCTCGGGGTCATGTTTTTACCCAGGTTGACACCGATCTATGGCACGCAAGCGCTGTTTCTGTCACTCGCTGCGTTCAGCTTCGCCACCCTTCTGATGGTGCCGTTTCTGGATCGCTATCCCCCAAAACAGGCCAAGCCAAATGCCGCTCCCCAAGGACGTCTGCTCGTTTTGCCGCTTGTTCTGACGCTCCTGGCAATCTTTATTTTTCAAGCGGCGAATATGGCGTTGCTGGCGTTCATCATTCGCCTTGGTCTGGACTATGGTTTGACGCGCACCTATGTCAGCGGCGCTCTGGGACTGGCGACGTGGATTGCGCTGATCGGTCCGTTCATTGTCATCGGCGTGGGGGTGCGATTTGGCAGGGTGTGGCCCTTGGCCATCGGCATGGCATTGACGCTGGCCGGAACTGGATTTTTTCACTGGAGCGGATACCCCTGGGCTTATCTGTTGGCGAATTGCGCCACGGGCATTACCTGGGGGCTGGTAATCGCTTACCTGTTGGGCATGACAGCAGAATTCGACACCGCGGGGCGCACGGCCGCGCTCGGGGGATTCATCTCCAAACTCGGTCTTGCCTCCGGGCCTTTCGTGGCCAGCCGCCTGTTGCTGAACGCTGGTTTCGATTTCGGGTCTTTGATCAATTTCGCTCTGATAGGATTGGGCCTCAGCACCATCGTGATGCTGATCCCCGCAGCTTATCTCGACAGACTCCGAAAAGCATAAGGATAACAGACGATGCCTGTGTTGAGGACCATTGCGCTGTTCCTGCTTCTGCTTCTAACCGCCTGCACGCAAAAACAACACGCTGATCTGATCATCTACAATGGCCCGATTTATTCAAGCAATGCGCGTCATGAAATCTTTGAGGCCATGGCGATCACAGGCAATCGCATCGTCGCGGTGGGCGGGCCGGAATTGCTGGACGCGTATGCGGCCGATGCCCTGATCGACCTTAAGGGACGGTTGGCATTGCCCGGTTTTAATGATGCGCACACACACATGCGCGGGAGCCCCGAGCGGTGGATTGCGCTTTCAAAAGCCCGATCCATATCTGAAATGCAGGATCTTCTCCGCCGCAAAGCCCACGACCTTAGTCCGGGCGTGTGGATTACCGGCCAGGGGTGGTTCGAAGATTGTCTGGCCGAGAAGCGCAAGCCCACGCGCACGGACCTCGATCTGGCGGCCCCGGACAATCCGGTTTTTCTAACACGTGAAGGCGGGCATAGTGCGGTGGCCAACTCCCGTGCGCTTGAGAGTGCGGGATTAAGCAAAACTTCACCCGACCCTGAAAACGGTCAACTGGAGCGTGACCCGGATGGGAGGCTGACCGGAATCATCCGTGAACGGCGCGATCTGGTAACCAGAGTCATTCCGCCCCCTCCCCTTGATGAAGTCAGAGACGATCTTGTCAGACGGTTGCATGACCAATTGCGTCTGGGCATCACCAGCTTCACGGATGCCTCGACATCTATCGAGGATTATCAGAACATCTGGCAGCGCATTTATCAGAACCGAACGAATGATCCCCTGCCCCGGGCGACCGTTCAAATCAATTCCGGCTTTGGCGCGAACATGTCTGCACAGCAGGCTTTGGTGCGTCTGGCAGCATTTGGCTTAAAAACAGGCGATGGCGATGACAGACTCAAAGTTGGCGCCTTGAAAGTGTTTGTGGATGGAGGTTTTACAGGGCCTGCAGCCTGGACGCGCGCACCCTATCGCAATGATCCAAACTATTATGGATCTCTCGCTGTGTCTCTCGATGACCTGAAAATCTTGTCTCTAGGCGCGCATGAAGCGGGCTGGCAGTTAGGGTTTCACGCCATTGGCGACGCCGCCATTGAAGAGACCGTCGCGATCTTTGATGATGTTCTGCACCGGTCACCGCGCCGGGATCATCGCCATTATGTCAATCATTTCACCGTTCTGCCGTCTAAAGCCACAATGACACTGATGGCTCGGGACGGTATCGGCATTGTTCAACAACCGAATTTTACCTACAGCCTGGAAGACCGTTATAGAGCTTACCTGCCGGATGAAAAACTTCAACACAACAATGCCGTGGCCACACCGCTTGGGTACGGCATAAAAATGGCGTTCTCATCAGACGTGATCCCCATTGGTCCGCTGGTCGGCATATACGCGGCAGTGACGCGGCGCGGGGCATCCGGCGTTGTCTATGGTGCCGATGAGCGCATCGGCATAGCCGAGGCATTGCGCCTGTATACCAATGGCGGCGCTTACAGGACATTTGATGAAAACATCAAAGGCCAAATCAAACCGGGCCTGTTGGCGGATATCATTGTCCTCGACACGAATCTCCTTGAAGCGGCGCCCGAAAGAATTCTCAAAACCCAGGTCGACTATACGATTCTTGGCGGCACAATCGTCTATCGCCGCCTGAACAATCCCCCCGCAGAGTAAATAGAACGGATTCATGACAAAGCACAAATTGCACCGCGTGTTGGGGCGTTTTGATGTCCTTGCCCTGGCTTTCGGGGCGATGATCGGCTGGGGATGGGTGATACTGGCCGGGTCTTGGGCGGCGCAAGGGGGCGTGGTGGGGGCGGCGCTTGCCTTTCTCGTCGGCGGCACGGCGATATGTATGATCGGGTTGACCTATGCCGAGCTTGCTTCAGCATTGCCTTTCGTGGGCGGCGAACACGTCTACACGCAAAGAGCCTTTGGCGATGCGGCGGCTTTTGTCTGCACGTGGTCGATCATATTCGGCTATGTAGCCGTCGTCGCCTTTGAGGCGATTGCATTGCCCATAGCTGCGGCGAATCTGGTACCCAATTTTCAACAAATACCCCTTTGGACGATCGCCGCATACCAGGTTCATGGCACGGAAGTGGTGCTCGGCGGTCTGGTTGCGGCAGGCATCACCTGGTTGAATATTCATGGTATCCGCCTGGCGGCACGCGTACAGGCCATTGCGGTCGGATCCATCGTCGCTGCCGGCGCTCTTCTCATGGCGGGCGGTGTTGTGACCATCAGCAGCCCGCATGAGGCGTTTAACCTTTGGGGAGGCGCGAGAGGATTCTTAAGTGTGCTCATTATGGTGCCGTTTCTGTTTGTCGGGTTTGATGTCATTCCCCAATCAGCCGAAGAGATCACGGTGCCCCGGCGTGATATCGGCCGTGTGCTGGTCCGCTCAATCCTCTTTGCCATTCTGTTTTATATTCTGGTCGTGGTGGCGGTTGGCCTGGCGCCGCCGGTGGCGGCCAAGACGGGCCTTGTGACGGCACTGGCGGCGGGCAAAGCCTTGAACGCTCCGGCAGTGGGAACATTTATCGTTCTTGCCGGTATCGGCGGGATTCTGACCAGTTGGAACGCATTTCTCATCGGCGGCAGCCGGGCGATTTATGCTTTGGCGCGCGCGGGACATTTACCTGATTTTCTGGGAGAGCTTCACCCGCGATTTGGCACGCCGTGGCGCGCCATACTCACGATTGGATTTGTGTCCGTACTGGCGCCGGTCCTGGGACGCAGCGCCTTGGTTTGGATAGTTGACGCCGGGGGCTTTAGCATTGTCATCGCCTATGTGTTCGTGGCGGCGGCCTTCATCGCCTTGCGCCGCAAAGAACCGGATCTCGCGCGCCCTTACCGCGCGCCCGGCGGCAAAGCGACAGGATGGAGCGCCCTTGTGCTGGGCCTTGGCCTTTCCGCTCTTTATCTGCCCTGGTCACCCTCCGCATTGCTCTGGCCCCAGGAATGGGCCTGGCTGATCATTTGGGGTATTTTGGGCGCCTTCTTCTGGATACGTCACAAGCGTTGATGCTTCACATGCGTTCCATGCGTATTTGAAAGTGCCATCTCTCGATCACGTTCACATTCAGAATCCGGCGCGGTAATCACCAACTTAATGCCATAAGTGGCAAGAACATTGAAATCAAGAACAAGATCTCTAAAGAGTGTGTTGAAAGACAGGCCTATTGCCAGCACGTTATTGCGATAGCGTTCCGCATAATGAGAAAACTCAAGCGCCCGATAAAGATCCGAGACAGCCATAGCAACTCCTCCCTTGCGGATTAGGAGGGATTCACCGATCCGAGTCAACTGCACCGGTACAATCCCATAAATACGTATAGTTGTATATTAATATTTTCTATCGTAATAGTATATTAAGGTTACGGCGCGAAACTCCGCCTAGTCATAACCAATAGTCAGGGGACAGATGATGAACGCACTTGCTAAAACCGCCGTTGAGAGCACGCCAGTCGCGGACGCGCCAACAACACAAACCAGTTCCAAAATTCAAGAGTTTGAGGCGATATTCGCCGCCATACAAGAGACGCAAGCCACCATTGAATTCGACATGGACGGCACCATACTCGACGCCAATGACCTGTTTCTCAACGCATTGGACTATAATCTTTCTGAAATCAAGGGCCAGCACCACAGTATGTTCGTCGACGCTGATTACCGGAACAGCGACGAGTATAAGCGTTTTTGGGAGAATCTTAAACGAGGAGAATTCCAGACCGCGGAATATAAACGCATCGGCAAAGGCGGCAAGGAAGTCTGGATTCAGGCCACCTACACGCCCATTCCCGATCCCAACGGCAAGCCCTGCAAAGTGGTGAAATTTGCCGTCGATATCACCGATAAAATCATCAATGAGCGGGAAGCCACGCGTTTGCTCAAAGTGCTCGATGAAATGCCGATCAATCTCATGATGGCGGATAAAGAAACATTCGAAATCACATACATCAACAAAACCAGCGTGACCACCCTTGCGCCCCTGGCGCATTTGCTGCCGGTTCCCGCAGATAAACTTCAGGGTCAGTGCATCGATATTTTTCACAAAAACCCGGCGCATCAACGGGCGATCTTAAGTGACCCGTCAAAACTACCCTGGCGCGCCAAAATCAAGCTTGGCGATGAAACGCTTGATCTGCGTGTGAATGCCCTGTTGGGAGACAATGGAGAATATCTTGCGCCCCTCCTGACTTGGGATGTGGTGACGGATCTGGTGAAGCTGGCTGATGATTTTGAGACCAATATCGGCGCGGTCGTCGATACCGTTTCCTCCGCCGCCACGGAAATGCAGGCCAGCTCGGGCTCCATGACCAATGCCGTGGAGGAGACCACGAATCAGGCATCCTCCATGGCCGCGGCCTCGGAAGAACTGGCCACCACAGTCGACGAAATCAGCCGTCAGGTGATGGCGTCATCCGACATTGCAAAATCTGCCGTGGGCGAAGCCAACCGTTCCAACGAACTCATCACCGGCCTGGCGGAGGGCGCACAGAAAATTGGCGATGTGGTCAACCTCATTCAGGACATCGCCAGCCAGACCAACCTTTTGGCGCTCAACGCAACCATCGAAGCGGCCAGAGCGGGCGAAGCGGGCAAGGGTTTTGCTGTGGTTGCGGCGGAGGTGAAAGCGCTCGCCAATCAGACCGCCAAAGCCACCGAAGAAATTGCCAGCCAGATATCAGAAATCCAGACAGCCGTAGGCTCTTCTGTCGAAGCCATTCAACTGGTCGGCACGACCATTGAAAAAATGGACGAGATCACCACCAGTGTGTCGGCGGCTGTTGAAGAACAGGGCACATCAACGCGGGATGTCAACACCAATATCCAAGGTGTGATGCAGGCCTCCCAGGTTACGGGCGAAATCGCGAGCAATGTTCAGGAAGCCGCCGGAGAACTGAGCCAGCAGGCGGAAAACCTGTCAACACGCGCCAATGATTTCGTCAAGAAGGTCAGAGAATTGTAACCAATTCGCTTTTTAATCAGCATATTCTGGAAGTTCCTTGGGAATTTCTGGAATATGCTTGTAAACAAAGTGTAAAAGGATGGCCGTCATGTCTAACACGCCAGTGATTCCTGAAAACCGGGTTATGAAGTGCACATGGATGCGCGTGGGCCTGTTCTCACTCGGCATTCTTTCCACAGGCCTTGGCATTGTTGGGGCTTTTCTTCCCGTCATGCCGAGCACGGGCTTTTTTCTGATTGCGCTCTGGGCCTTCTCCAAAAGCTCACTGCGCATGCATTGCTGGCTATTCTCTCACCCAAAGTTCGGCCATCACCTGCGCGCCTGGCACACCCACCGCGTCATCCCGCGCCGCGCAAAAATTCTGGCCGTTTCCATGATGTCGGCCAGCCTGTTGTTCGTCACCTTCTTCGTGGCGCAAAGCTGGATGCTGCCGGGTATTCTCGCCTTGATCCTGGGCTCTGTGGCCACGTTCATCCTGACGCGCGCCAGCGAAGTGAAAGTCAGCTAAAGCGCAATCCCGGCGCCTCCGACACCCCCCCGCCGCCGCCTGCGATGGCCGTCCACTATGTGGCGAAGCTGCGGAATTTTTACCCGGAACCCGGCAGGAAAAAGCGCCTCTTCACGCGAACGTGATGACATCACATTGCGCCCTCACTGCCCCACCCTGTATGCTCGCCCGTCTGAACAGGGTTTACTTCCATCAGAGACTGTCTATTTCGTTTTCTGGCTGCCGCCATCGACTGGGGCTTGACGGCGGGCAGTCCGATGGGCTGAATAACACAAAATGGGACGGCTTGCCCCCGGAGTTCTTTAATTTCATACAGGTAATTCGCATGGACACAAGACCGCAGACCACGGAACAGGATGTGCTGGAGCGCTATGCCTCAGCCTCAGAGGCAGTGCAACCCTCGCTCTGCTGCGCCGTCAGTTACGACCCGCGCTATCTGGAAGCGATCCCACAGGAAATCATCGATAAGGATTATGGCTGCGGCGATCCTTCGCAGTTTATTCGGCCCGGCGATGTGGTGCTCGATCTGGGCAGCGGTAGCGGCAAGATCTGTTACATTGCCTCACAGATCGTCGGCAAAAATGGGCGTGTCATCGGCGTCGATTTCAACCCTCCCATGTTGGCGCTGGCCCGCAAATACCAGAGGTCCATTACGACAAAAATCGGCTGGGATAACGTCTCTTTTCGTTATGGCAAAATTCAGGATCTTCAAACCGATTACGAAAAGCTCGACGCCTGGCTGAAGGTCAATCCAGTGGCAAGCGCTCTTGACATGCAAACTCTGGAGCAATATCGGCAGACCATTGGTGAAGACAGCCCGATGATCGCTTCTGACAGCGTGGATGTGATTGTTTCCAATTGCGTTCTCAATCTGGTTCAGACCCAGGACAAAGGTCAGTTATTCCGGGAGATGCATCGTGTCCTGAAAGTGGGTGGCCGCGCAGCCATTTCCGATATTGTCTCCGACAGAGACGTTCCGCAAAACATGCGCGACAATCCGGAACTGTGGTCAGGCTGCATATCAGGCGCGTTCCAGGAACGGGCATTTCTGAGAGCGTTTGAAGAGGCCGGTTTTTATGGCGTGACGATTGAGAAGCGGGAAGAAGATCCCTGGCAGGTGGTGGAAGGCATCGCGTTCCGTTCGGTGACCGTCATGGCATACAAAAGCTCTGACAGCCGCAAAGAGGAATGCACGCGAAATATTCTGTACAAAGGCCCGTGGGCCTGCGTGACCGATGAAGCAGGACATTGTTTTGAGCGCGGCGTGCCCAGCGCAGTGAGTGAAGCGGCTTATCAAGCGATGCAAGCTCAGCCTTACACCGATCAGGTGGTATGTCTGGTAACGGATGGAACGCCGTCTCCTCAGAAAAAAGATCGCTGCTGTTAGAAGGTTTGGGGAAGGAAAACTGGAACGCACGATCCCCTTCCCCCCCCCTCACCCAGCTACAGCTAAGTTCGCTAACGCTCACATAAGCTTACACAACCCTCTCCCCCAAAAGGGGGTGAGGGAATTTCCTTTTTGCTCCCTCGCCCCCTTTTGGGGGAGAGGGTTGGGGTGAGGGGGGTGAGGGGGCAAGCGCAAAAAACGTTATCTGCTTATACCGCTTATTCAATGGCCGGCAGATCGAGACATGCGGCAAGTCCGCCAAGGCTGCTGCGTCCCAGTGACAATTGCCCTCCATATAAATCAGCGATTTCGGTGACAATCGACAGACCGAGCCCGGAGCCCGGCATGCTTTCATCAAGGCGTGCGCCCCTCTTTAAAACATCATCGCGCTGATGCGACGCCAATCCGGGCCCGTCATCTTCGATGGTGATGCGCACAAAAGACGGCTGTTCAGGCGTGCCCGCCATCAGTTCACACGTGATCCGTACATGAGCTTCTGCCCATTTGCAGGCATTGTCCAGAAGATTTCCGATCACCTCTTCAAAATCCTGCCGCTCTCCCTTGAAGTACATACTATCTGGACACTGAATTTTTATCTCAACATTTTTATCAGCATAAATACGCTCCAGCGTGCGCGCCAGCCCCCCGACAACCTGTTTGATATTCGTGCGTGCGCCGATGACTTTTGAAGTCGCGGCTGCGCGGGCGCGTGCGAGATAATGATCAACCTGTTCGCGCATGATGCGTGTTTGTCGGCTGACCGTCTCAGAGAGCGGGCCGGGCGTAGACTCCGCTTCATTGGTCAACACGCTTAAGGGCGTCTTCAGGGCATGGGCAAGATTGCCGACCTGGGTGCGGGAGCGCTCCAGCACTTGCCGATTATGACCGATGAGAGCATTCAGCTCCTCCGCAAGCGGAGCGATTTCAGCGGGAAATGATCCATCCAGTCTCTCCGCACGCCCGGCGCGGATCGCGGCCAGAGCCGCGCGCACCTGGCGCAAGGGCGCAAGGCCGACTTTCACCTGAATCACCATGGCCATCACAAGACCAAAAGCGAGCAGACTGAAGGAACGCGCAAGCAATGTATTAAATCGCGCAATCTGCTGGATGATTTCCGCCTGATCGGCGGCCAGAATAACCGTATAAGGCTGATTGGCGCCGGGCAGGATCACATTGCGGGCGATCACGCGCAGGTTTTGATAGTCCGGCCCTTCTCCGGTTGTGCGCGTATAGTCATCGGCCGCGATATGGGGCGGCACGGCCAGCAATTCATCCCACAGCGAGCGCGAACGGAGATTGGCGCCGCCCACGCTGATCTGCCAATACCAGCCTGAAAAGGGTTGCTCAAAGCGCGGATCCGCCATCGGCCCTGAGATGGTGAGTGCGCCGTCCTTGCCCACTTCCAGTAGGCCGACCAGGCTATCCCAGGCGAGAATGAGACGCTTGTCGTAATTGCGCTCCACCGCATCCCGAAAATTCACCGCCAGCGCGATACCACCGACCAGCAACGCCACGCTGCTCCAGGCTGCCGCCCCCGCAATCAAACGAAATGACAGAGAATTCAGTTTCATTATGTCGTCTGGCTTACCTTGTCCTCACTTTCAGGTAAAGCCAGACAATAGCCGAGGCCCCGGACGGTCTGAATCATGTTGACGTTCAGCTTTTTCCGCAATCGGCCGATAAAGACTTCGATGGTGTTGGAATCACGGTCGAAATCCTGATCATAGAGATGCTCCACCAGTTCGCTGCGCGATACCACACGCCCCTGATGATGCATGAGATACGCCAGAAGCCGGTATTCCAGCGAAGTCAGCTTCACCGGATGGCCATCGACCGTGACCCGCGCCGCGCGCGTATCGACCCTCAAGGGTCCGCACTCCAGCTCCGGCGAGGCATGGCCCGCCGCCCGGCGCAGCAAGGCCCGTAGGCGCGCCAGCAATTCTTCCGTGAAGAATGGTTTGGAGACATAATCATCCGCCCCCGCATCAAATCCCGCCACTTTATCGCTCCACCGGTCCCGCGCGGTGAGAATCAACACCGGCATGGTGCGTCCATCACGGCGCCATTTCTCCAGCACCGTCACGCCATCCATCTTGGGTAGGCCGAGATCCAGCACCACCGCATCATAAGGCTCGGTGTCGCCCAGAAAGTGCCCCTCCTCGCCGTCATACGCCATGTCCACCACATAACCCGCATCGGTGATCGCCCCTTGAAGCTGGCGCGCCAGATCCGGGTCGTCTTCCACCACAAGCAAACGCATTTCTCCTGTGCCCTCTCTTTTATTGTCCCCGGACGCTCAAAATGCGGCCCGTCTGTGCATCGGCAATAATATCAAGCCGCCGCCCGTCGGGCGTCAGCCACATCACTTCATAGCGCATGCCTTTGGATCCCGGTTTTCCGGTCGTGCGGGTGTTTAAATGTTTGCCGGGATATTTCCGCCGGATCGAGCCCAATATTTTGGAAAGCGGCACGTAATGGCCTGAATCAACGCCCTGCCGGGCCTTGTCCTGATCGCGCCCGGGCGGGATCAGCATGTCCGGCCCGGCATAAGTGCGGGAGGTATGTCTGAAACCCGGTGCCCGCAACGTTGTGTTGACGGCAGCGTTGCGCATATCGTGCGTATGCCCATACGCCGCCGCCCCTTGCGCCCCGCTGAAGATCAACAAAGCCAGGACGCCGCCGCCCAAAATCCACCGGAATTTAGCCCTTAACCACGTCATCATAAAGGCCATACTACGCCGCTTCGCCTGAATAGGGAATGAACGGGAAAAGGGAGCTTTTGTCATCCCCGCTCCCCCCTTCGTCACGCGCACGTCCCCTTCGTCATTCCCACGAAAGTGGGAAACCACCGTTACGCATCAGTGGGGCGCACGAGCCCATGGAGTCCCGCCTGCGCGGGAATGACAAGAAGAGGGGGTAAGAAAGCCTTAAAAAGAGCTAAAATGGAAAGCCTATTCGGCGTCCGTCCATTCGCCTTGCTGGAAACCACAGCCGATGGCCAGGCCTGAAGGATCGCCTTCGTAATATGTTGTGGCGTGTTCGGCTGTCGTACACGCTCCCACAGCTCCCTCCGCGGCGCAATCAGCGTCGGCGGAAAAAGTGGGATCCGTGTTTTCATCTTCCTTTGCGCGGCCCATGCATGTGGCCTCGTCGATCTTGTTCTGGCAGACCTTATAGGGCCCGGCAAACATGTTCTTCATGGTGTAATTGCACACCCCCAAATCAGCAGCCTCAACCCCTGTGACCACCAGACCAAAGCCCGCACCCATCAGTACCGCCAGAATGGTGCAAGATAATAATTTCCGGATCATCGTAATCAATCTCCTTTTCATGTCCCACGGCTAAAACCCTAGTCGCTCAGTCCCCCTGTCCACAATACTTAAAATTTCCCCATATTACCTGGAGAAAAGATCAAAACGCCCCCGCTTCCCGGCTTTCCTCTTGGAATAGCGCCCTCATGCGTTATTTTAAGCGCTGATTCGTTTTCCATCATAAAAAAGACCCATGGCGCGTAAAAAAACCACCAGCGCGCGCGATCTGTTTTCCGATACAGGCGCCGCCACCAAAGCGAGCAAGGCCTACACGGCCAAAGACATCATCGTCCTGGAGGGGCTGGAGCCGGTGCGTCAGCATCCCGGCATGTATATCGGCGGTACCGATGAGCGCGCCGCGCATCACCTTTTTGCCGAAGTTCTGGATAACGCCATGGACGAAGCGGTGGCGGGCCACGCTTCGTGGATTGATGTCGAATTAAAAACGGACAGGACAGTGACCGTCATCGACAATGGGCGCGGCATTCCCATTGACCCCCATCCCAAAATAAAAGGCAAATCAGCCCTGGAAGTCATCCTCACCACATTGCACTCAGGGGGAAAATTCAACGGCAAAGTCTATGAAACCTCAGGGGGCCTGCATGGCGTGGGCATTTCCGTCGTCAACGCCCTGTCGGATCATCTGGAGGTTGAGGTGGCGCGGGAGCAACAGCTCTATTTTCAGAAATATGCGCGCGGCAAGCCGAAGGGAAAACTCAAAAAGGGCGGCAAGGTGCATAACCGCCGCGGCACAAAGATCACGTTTCACCCTGATCCTGATATTTTCGGCAAGGCGGCGGAGTTGAAGCCCGCCCGGCTTTATCGCATGGCGCGCTCCAAAGCCTACCTCTTTGGCGGCGTGGAGATTCGCTGGTCTTGCGCCCCTGCCCTTCTCAGGGACAAAGATGAGACACCATCTAAAGACGTGCTGCATTTTCCCGGTGGCCTGACTGATTTCCTGGCGGCACAGATTGGTGAACGCAAAACGGTCACCCCGACCGCCTTTCATGGCGCCGTCAAGAAAAATGGCAGCAGCGAGGGTTCCGTTGAATGGGCCATCACGTGGGTTCCAGGAGGGGTGGCGGGCGGCAGCGACGGGTTTCTTTATTCATATTGCAACACGATCCCGACCACGGAAGGTGGCACTCATGTCACGGGCCTGCGCAGCGCCCTGTTGAAGGGCTTGCGCGCCTATGCAGAGCATGCGGGCAACAAAAAGGCCGCCCAATTTACAGCGGATGACGTGGTGGGCACGGCGGCAATGATGCTGTCGGTGTTTATTCGCGAGCCGGAATTTCAGGGACAAACTAAAGAAAAACTTTCAACCTCAAGCGCCACGCGTCTGGTGGAAAATGCGGTACGCGATCATTTCGAACACTGGCTCACCGCCTCTCCCGCCGACGCCGACAAATTATTGCAATGGGTTTTGGACCGCGCTGACGAGCGTATCAAAAGGCGCCGGGAAAAAGAGATCAACCGCAAAGCAGCGACACGCAAATTGCGTCTGCCGGGCAAATTGTCCGACTGCTCGCGTAGCAGTACGGAAGGAACTGAGATTTTTCTGGTCGAGGGTGATTCCGCCGGAGGCTCTGCCAAGCAGGCGCGGGACCGCAAAAGCCAGGCCATCCTCCCCTTGCGCGGCAAGATACTGAATGTCGCCAGCGCCAGCGCCGACAAAATCCGCAACAATCAGGAAATCAGCGATCTGACCCTGGCGTTAGGATGCGGTCTTGGCGAGCGCTACCGTGACGAGGACCTGCGTTATGAGCGGGTCATCATTATGACGGACGCGGATGTCGATGGCGCTCATATTGCTTCCCTGCTGATCACCTTCTTCTACCGGTCCATGCCGGGATTAATTAAAAATGGCCATCTTTTTCTGGCCGTCCCGCCTCTTTACCGGCTGACGCAAGGCGGTAAAACGCTCTATGCCCGCGATGATGCCCATAAAGATCAGTTGATGGAGGAGGAGTTCACGGGCAAGGGCAAAGTTGACGTCAGCCGGTTCAAGGGGCTTGGTGAGATGATGCCCGCACAGCTCAAAGAAACCACCATGCACCCGGACAAAAGAACGCTGCTGCGCGTTGTTCTTTCCGATGCGGGCGCTGAAAAGACCAACACCCTGGTTGAACGGCTCATGGGCCGCAAAGCCGAGCACCGCTTTCAGTTCATTCAGGAGAACGCCCGGTTCGTCACGGATCTCGATATTTAGGGTGACGCATCTATTTTAAAACAGCTTAAAGGTTCATGGCTCAAGAATATTTGGAAAAATTATCGGCCTTGATCGCCAAAGCAGCGTCCGGTCGGCATGATTATAGTGACCTTGAGTGCAAGCACTTCTTTAGCGGCGCCGCGCTCTATGCTGATAAGAAAATATGTATAACTTTAACGCCGGTGGGACTGGGGCTGAAACTGCCCGGGCACACAAAAGACGCATTGTTGAAGAATAAAAAAGCCGTTCCTCTGCGGTATTTTCCGAAAAGCCCCATTAAGAAAGAGTATGTTTTATTTCCGCACGGCGTAGAAAAAGGCGGTCAGGCACTACATAAGTATGTGAATGAGAGCATTGATTATGCCTTGACGCTTCCAAAGCTCAAGGGCAAGCGAAAATAATACCCCGCACACATGTGTTGCACGCGAGACACAGGCAGCCATTGACAAAGTGGCGAAATTCCGTATGGTGCGGCGCGAAATGACTCGGTAAGAGTTCTTTCCGGGTTCGGATCAGACGGACCATGCCAGCGACGAGATGATCGGCGCGGCGCCCACTCTCTGGAAGAGAATTGATCCGGCAACCCTTCATTTTACCTTATGTCCCGGCGCTGGATGAACATAAATGCCGGGCAACACACTGCCACCGGCAAGAAGAGTTCACCAAACTTATGCGTTTTTCCGATCTGGGCCTCAGCCCCGAATTGTTGCAGGCGGTCGAAGCCGCCGGTTACGAAACCCCCACCCCCATCCAGGCGCAGGCCATACCGTCCGTTCTTGAAGGGCGCGATGTCTTAGGCATTGCTCAAACCGGCACGGGCAAAACAGCCGGCTTCACCCTGCCCATGATTGAAAAGCTTTCCAAAGGGCGAGCCAGGGCGCGCATGCCGCGCTCATTAATTCTGGAGCCCACGCGCGAACTTGCGGACCAAGTCGCCCGTAATTTTGAGATTTACGGCAAGAATCACAAGCTGAACATGGCGCTTCTGATCGGCGGCGTCTCATTCGATGAACAGCTTCGCAAACTCGATCGCGGTGTTGATGTTTTGATTGCCACGCCGGGTCGCCTGCTTGATCATTTTGAACGGGGCAAACTCATGCTCACCGGCGTTCAGATCATGGTCATAGACGAAGCTGACCGGATGCTGGATATGGGATTCATTCCGGATATCGAACGCATCTGCAAACTTATCCCTTTCACCCGCCAGACTCTGTTTTTCTCAGCCACTATACCGCAGGAAATTCAGAAACTTACGAACAGTTTTTTGCATAACCCGGTGCGTATCGAGGTCTCCAAACCCGCCTCCACAGTAGATAACGTCACTCAGGTTTTGGTGAAAGCGCCACGCGAAGCAAAAGAAAAACGCGCCGTTCTTCGCCAGCTACTGGAAACCGAGGAAGTCAAGAACGCCATTATTTTCTGCAACCGCAAACGCGACGTAGACATTCTCAATCGCTCTCTCACGCGCCACGGCTTGAACGCTGCTGCCCTGCATGGCGACCTTGATCAATCGGTACGGATGAAAACCCTCAAAGGATTCCGTGACGGAGATATCAAATTGTTGATCGCCAGTGATGTCGCCGCGCGGGGACTTGATATTCCAGACGTGTCACATGTTTTTAACTTCGATGTTCCAACGCACTCGGAAGATTATGTTCACCGCATCGGCCGGACCGGGCGCGTAGGTCGATCGGGTAAGTCCATCACCATCGCCTCTTCCCAGGACAGAAAATACCTGGAAGCAATCGAACAGCTCATTGGCAAACCCATCACGCCTTTGAACATGGCGGGCCCGGCGGGCGAAGACTCAACACAGGATAACTGTTCCACACAAACCTCCCCTAAAAAGCAGCACCACTCCAATAGTCAAAAATCCAAGTCACACACCAGTCATGAAAAAGCGTCATCAGGGGACACTCGAAAGGCAGCAAACGCGCCCGCGCCAGAAAAACCCAGAAATACCCCAATTCATGCTAAAGTAGTTGGTCTCGGCGATCACACCCCCGCTTTCCTTTTGCGCCCAATCAATCTGCCAAAAAGCGCCAAGGTTGAATCCAAACCCGAAAACAGTCCCAAAGAAGCGAACTAGCCTCAAAAAAACAGTCTTCATCACCCTAAAAACGTGTGTGACTCAAAAATTAATTCACTCATCTATCAAGTTTGTTTTTTTACGGGATGTTCGCAATTATGCCTTATAGCTCATGAAGAACAGCGGATCGCAAGACGCACCAAGAGGCATAAAATTGGGTTACCTGGAGAACTTTGAAGAAAGCCACGAGTTTTCAAAAAAGGTTTTGGACGCCATGTCTGAGCAGGGCGTGCCGGCGAGTCCGCAAAACTATGAAATCTGGTTCACATTTCTGTCGGGCAGAAATCCCAAGCTGACGCAAACAATAGAAATTCTCCTCAGCAACAATAAGGAATTCTCGCCGGAAGTTTGTGACGAACTTTATCATCAGCATATTGGCGCTTCATCAGCAAAACTGACTGACGACATGATGGATGTGAGTGAGCGGATGAAGAATGAGCTCGATGAATTGCTCCAGAGCGTCGAGACTTCATTGAAAAACACATCATCTTATGGTGATACTTTAGAGGCTGCCTCGGGGCAATTATCTGAACCTCACGATCAACGGACGGTCAAAACCTTTCTCGACAAAATCGTGACCGCAACGCGCCAAATGGAAAAACATAATAAGGCGCTGGAATCGCGATTGGAAGAATCCGCCAAAGAGGTGAACACGCTTCGCCATAATATTGAAGAAATACGGCACGAATCCCTTACCGACGAATTAACGTCTCTTGCCAATCGCAAGGCTTTTGACAACACGCTGCGTGAGGCTGCCATAGAATCTATGGAGAGTGGCGAAGAGCTTTGCCTGCTGTTTACAGATATTGACCATTTCAAGAAGTTTAATGATACCTGGGGGCATCAGACGGGTGATAATGTTTTGCGCCTGGTCGCCAAATGTTTGAGCAAGAATGTCAAGGGCCGGGACACGGCGGCACGGTACGGGGGTGAGGAGTTCGCAGTTATTCTTCCACAAACCGCCCTTCCCAACGCCATTAAACTTGCTGATCAAATCCGTCAATCCGTTCAGGCTAAAGAACTTCAAAAGCGCTCCACAGGTGAAAAGCTGGGTACGATCACAATTTCCATTGGCGTTTCCCTGTTCCGCCCCGGTGAAACTCTGAACGAATTCGTGCACCGCGCCGATGTTTGTCTCTATGCCGCCAAAAACAATGGCCGCAATTGCGTTGTCGCCGAAAGCGATGAGATCATGTCTCACTATGACGATGTGCAAGTGGGCGCCGCCTGACACATTCATCACGGCTGATCCATAGCGTCACATCATCCAAATACGATCGGAATATGGTTTTTTCGTTCGATGTCTCACTTTGGACTCGCGCCTGACCCATTCCATGGTAAATTCTGAAATCTCAAACCTTCGCTTCAAGGATTGTTATTCTTATGGATTTCAAAAATATTACCCTGGATTTTATCGATTCTGTCGCCGTTCTCACTCTCAATGATTCAAAAACCCTTAACGCCGTGTCTTTGGATATGCTTGGCGAACTCGATGAGGCTTTTAACGCCATTGAGGACCCCGCCAATGGCTGCCGGTGCCTGGTGATGACGGGAGCCGGCAAGGGATTTTGTTCAGGTGCTAACTTAGCCGGCGGCGTTCCCATGGGCGAAGACGGAAAGCCTGATTTTGGCGCCGTGCTGGAAAATTATTATCATCCTCTGCTGTTGCGAATGCGCGCATTAAGCATTCCCCTAGTCACGGCCGTCAATGGCGCGGCAGCAGGCATCGGCATGAGTTTTGCGCTTATGGGAGATATGATACTGGCCTCACACAATGCCTATTTTCTTCAAGCTTTCCGGCGCATCGGTCTCATCCCTGATGGCGGATCCACCTGGCTTCTTCCGCGCCTGGTGGGCCTCGCCCGCGCCAAAGAACTGTCGATCATGGCTGAAAAACTCCCCGCAGAAAAAGCCCTGAACTGGGGGCTGATCAACCGTGTCACACAACCTGAGACACTGATGGATGAAGCCATGGCACTGGCGCGTGATCTGGCCTCAGGCCCCACAATTGCTTACGGCCTGATGCGGCAGCTTTTTACATCCAGCCTGGATACACCGTATGAAGAACAGTTGAACAATGAACGACTGGCCCAGAAACAGGCGGGGCATACGGAAGATTGTAGCGAAGGCATCACAGCTTTTCTTGAGCGGCGTCCGGCTGAATTCAAGGGGCGTTAAACCGCAGGGTGATCAAAGAGTTTAGGCATATCAAGCGATGGCGGCGCGATATGCGTCTGGCTCAACATATCATGCACCTGACCGCGGTGGTGGGTCTGGTGATTGAACAAATGCGCCAGAAGAACCGCGAGAGGCTGCTTGCGCGCCGTCCCATCCATACTGTGATATGAAAACGCAACATTCAGTGCATCGGTTTTCGTATCGGAAATAAACATTTGGATGCGCTCATCTTCTGCGCTGCGGGCCTTAGTCAAGTCAGAAAGTGTTTCACACAGGATGGCATCCAGGCTGTCGATACCTGAATCCACGCCTTCAAAACGACCCAGCCATATGCGATCGGCGACCAGAATATGGTTGAGAGTGCCGTGAATCGAATGAAAAAAGGCCTGCCGCTCTTTGTGATACTCCGTATCGTCCAACATCGTGCAGGCTTGATAGAGCTGCACGTTGGCCAAACGATTATATCTGGCCATGATAGAAAAATGACCTTGAAGCGCCGTATTCATAAAACAGACTTTTTTTTGCGTTTTGTTTTCTTTGTAGGCTTTTTCGCTTTGGCGCGCATAGCGACATCAAGAGCTTTACGCGCCCAATGCGCGAATTCTTCCTCATCGTCATAGAGCCGTTCAGGCACCTCATAATACGACATAGCTGTCTCTTTGCCTTTGCCGCCATAAACGAATGGGCCCATGCCTTCCTCTTCAAAATCTGACTGGTTAGTCTCATCCACTTTCAGATAGAGCGTCTGACTGGCAATGAGGCCGAACATGACATCACCGTGATCAAGCGGCGCGAACACCCCAGCCCCACCGAATAAATTGCGCACATGTACGTGGCCCAGAGGGTGAAACAGATCTTCGATGAAGGCTTTATAATCGGTGCTGACAGCCATGCAAGTGTCAGGACACGATGGCGGGCTTGATGGTTACGGATTCACCGCAGCCACAGGCATCAACTTCATTCGGGTTGTTAAAAACAAAACCTGATTTCAGCTTTTCAATTTTGTAATCCATTTCCGTCCCGATCAAAAAGAGAACGGCTTTGGGATCAATGAGAATTTTAATGCCTTTATCCTCCACCACTTCATCAAGCGGGTTTTGCTCCTTGGCATATTCCATCGTGTATGCCTGACCGGCGCACCCGGCATTCTTCACGCCCAGACGCACGCCAATATACTGCGACCCCGACTCTTCCATGATTTCATGAATGCGCACCGCAGCAGCATCGCTTAACGTGATGGCTTTGGGACGAACGCGTTTCGATACCATAATTTTTCTCTTCTCCTCACCGATTATCCTCAAGCGGCACTATTTCTTCAATACATATTTAGTTCAAGTTTTGCTTCATCCGACATATGATCGGGGGTCCAGGGCGGATCAAATACCATTTCAACGGTGACATCGCGGACGCCTTGCACAGACCGTACAGCGCTTTCAACCCATCCCGGCATAACGCCGGCCACGGGACAACCCGGCGCGGTCAGCGTCATTTCTACTGTCACATCTCTGTCATCAGATACATCAATGCGATAAATCAATCCCAATTCATAAATATCAACGGGGATTTCCGGGTCATAAACGGTTTTAATCGCCGCGACGATATCGCGCGTCAGACGCTCCAGTTCTTCTTTTGAAAAAGCGCTTGCCGTCCCGGTCTCGTTTTCCATCTCTTCATCTAGAACAATATCGGGAGTCTGATCTTCTGTCATGTGCCTACCTCAATAACGTGTGCGCTTTTTCAAGCGCGTCAACAAAGCAATCCACCTCTTCCCTTGTGTTATACATGGCAAATGAGGCGCGCGCCGTCGCCGTGACATTGAGCTGATCCATCAATGGCTGAGCGCAATGGTGCCCGGCACGGATCGCGACTCCCGCCCGGTCGATAATAGTGCTGACGTCATGGGGGTGCGCGTTCTCTAAATTGAACGAAAGGATGCTTCCTTTTTGATGCGGGTTTGCAGCGAAGATCCGTACTGAATTCAATTGCCGTAATCTCTCTGTGGCATACTCCAGCAAGTCGGCTTCATGCGCCACAATGGCGGCGCGGTCGAGCCCCATAATATACTCAAGCGCGGCCCCCAGGCCAATGGCTTCAACAATGGGCGGTGTCCCTGCTTCAAATTTTTGCGGCAAAGCGCCATAAGTCACTGAGTCAAGATTTACCTCTTCAATCATCTCACCACCGCCGCGATAGGGCCGCATGGCGTTCAGCAAATCTGCTTTACCGTAAAGCACGCCAATGCCTGTCGGGCCATATACCTTGTGGCTGGAGAAAGCATAAAAATCGACATCCAAATCCTGAACATCGAGTGCAAGATGCACCGCCGCCTGGCACCCGTCCAAAAGCACCGGCACGCCATGCGCATGCGCGATCCTGATGATTTCTTTTGCCGGTGTGATCGTGCCCAGAGCATTGGACATGTGGGTGAGCGCAACGATCCGGGTGCGTTTAGAAAAAGCCTGCTGGTAACTGTTCAGATCCAGATCGCCTTCATCAGTCATCGCCACCCATTTGATGACCGCCCCGCACCGCTCGCGCAAAAAATGCCACGGCACGATATTGGAATGATGTTCCATCACCGATAGGATAATTTCGTCGCCAGGTTTAAACTCTCCACCAAAACTATCCGCCACCAGATTGATGGAGTCTGTCGCGCCACTGGTGAAAATAACTTCATGGTCGTGCGCTGCGTGTATGAACCGGGCCACACTGTTGCGGGCCGCTTCATAACGCACCGTTGCGTTATTGCTCAAATAATGCAAACCGCGATGAACATTGGCGTAACCATTTTCCATCAGATCTGACATGGCTTTGATCACCTGAACTGGCTTTTGCGCCGAAGCCGCGTTGTCCAAATACACGAGGGGCTTGTCATAAACTGTACGATTCAAAATCGGAAAATTTTCCCGCACCGCCCGCACATCGAAGCGCGGAGGGGCAACCGCTGCAATATCGACTGGCTTGTTCACGCGCCCGATCCCTCCTGGCTAATTTCCGCCTCATGGCCCAGCAACCATTGGGTTATATGGTTTCTCAGCGGCGCGCTCAAAACCCCAGGAACCGCGCCTTCGACAACTTCGTCCAGGAAAGCCTCAATCAGAAGGGATTTGGCTTGCCCCAAAGGAATACCGCGCGAGCGCAAGTAGAAGAGCGCCTCTGAATCCAGCGCGCCAATGGTGGCACCATGAGAACACTTCACATCGTCGGCGTAGATTTCAAGCTCCGGTTTGGTATCCGCTTCAGCCCTGGCCGACAAAAGAAGCGCCCGGCTGAGCTGATGAGCGTCGGTCCCCCCCGCCCCTTCTTCAACAATGACCTTGCCCTGATACACACCGCGGGAATTTTCCGTCAGAACGCCCTGATAAACTTGCCGGCTAGTGCAATCGCGCGCTTTGTGATCGACCACGATGGTGCTGTCACAGTGCTGCCGCCCCGCCAGCATATAAACGCCGCGCATCTCGGTGGATGCGCCTGCGTCTTCCAGTCTGATGTCTGCTTCATGGCGCACCAGGGCTCCGCCGCTGACCACACTCATGGCCGTGTAACGCGCGTTCTTTGCCTGCCGTGCGCCCAGTGTCGTGATATGCAGATTTTCCGGTGTGCTTTCTTCTAAACGGATATGGCTGAGCTGTGCGCCCTCCGCAAGCTTCAGCGCCGTCACCTGATTATGAAAGGACGCCTGCCTGTTCCGGCTGACATAACTTTCCACCAGTGTGGCGTGAGCGTCTTTTTCCAGAACGATGCCAAGCACCGTATGGACCTGCGCCGCGCCGCTTGAGGTTTGAAAAATGATATGCAAAGGCCGGTCGATGGCCACGCCCGGCGCAAGGCGTATAAAAAGGCCATCGCGCATCAAAGCCGCCGCCAGCGCCGGCATTGGGCCGGAGAACAGGACCTCCTGACCCAACAGATCCTGCGCCCATTGAGGCAATGCGCCTGCCGCTGCTCCCAAGGTCACGAGCTCAAATCCGTTCTGTTGCGGTAAAGTCGATAAAGCGGGCTCGAACACGCCGTCAATCACAACAAGACGATAGCTTCTTACGCCATCAAACGCTGTGTTGGCCACATAACCCGTCGTCTCCTGCCTGCACGGCATATGATATTCCGCTCTCATGCGCGGGCGCAGATCAGTGTATTTCCATGCCTCCAAGCGCCGATGCGGGAAGCCCTGAGACTTGAATGTCTCGACGCCCCGACGGCGCATATTTCTCAACCAATCCGGCGCGCCACCGCTCTCCTCAAGAACGCGTGCACAGGCCTCCAGATAAGGTCTTTCGATATCGCCTCTGGATGCCGCGACTCTTAACGCTGTTTTCTTTTTTGCGGTCTGCACGGACATTGGTTTCATATTTCCTTTAACAGCGCTCACGCAGCAGATGAGACGATGGATTCATAGCCGTCCCGTTCCAGCTCAAGCGCCAATTCCTTATCACCGGATTTGATAATCCGGCCACCCGCCAGCACATGCACAAAATCGGGCACGATATACTCCAGAAGTCGTTGATAGTGCGTGATCACCAGCATGGACCGGTCCGGCGCGCGCAAGGCATTGACGCCGTCCGCTACAAGTTTTAGCGCATCGATATCAAGTCCGGAATCCGTCTCATCAAGAATCGCCAACCGGGGCTCAAACAACGCCATTTGCAGGATTTCATTGCGTTTTTTCTCGCCGCCGGAAAAGCCGACATTCAGTGGCCGTTTCAACATGTCCGCAGAAACGTTCAACAGATCAGCTTTTTGCCTGACAAGCCGCAGGAAACTTGCCGCATCAAGTTCATCATCGCCGCGCCCTTTGGCCTGCGCGTTATAGGCTGTGCGCAGAAAATTCATGGTGCTGACACCGGGAATTTCCAGTGGATATTGAAAGGCGAGAAAAATACCACGCGCCGCCCGTTCTTCAGGAAGCATTGGCATCAAAGGCGCCCCGTCATAGGTGATATCGCCCCGTGTGACGTCATATCCGGTGCGCCCGGACAGCACATAAGACAGAGTGCTCTTACCCGAGCCATTGGGACCCATGATGGCATGCACTTCCCCATCTCCGATCGACAGGGAAAGCCCTTTCAGAATTTCCTTCCCCCCAACATCAACGTGAAGGTTTTTTACTTCAAGCATTAAACGTTACCCTTTTTCCTCTGCACCTTCTGGATGCCCGGGTCTCACGCTCGGGCATGACGAAAATGATTGCGTCATTGCCGGGCTTGACCCGGTAATCCATGCCTCTTATCCCACACTGCCTTCCAACGAGATACTCACCAGTTTTTGCGCTTCAACGGCAAACTCCATGGGCAATTGTTGCAACACATCCCGGCAGAATCCATTGACCAGCAGAGCCACCGATTCCTCTTCGCTGAGGCCTCTTTGCCGGCAATAAAACAATTGCTCTTCGCTGAGCTTGGATGTTGTCGCTTCATGTTCCACAAGTGATCCTGGGTTCCGGCTCTGAATATAAGGCACCGTATGGGCGCCACATTTATCGCCGATGAGGAGTGAATCACACTGCGTATAATTGCGCGCCCCTGACGCCTTTGGATGAATACTCACCAGCCCACGATACGTGCTCTGCGCCTGGCCCGCTGAAATTCCTTTTGAGATGATTCGACTGCGGGTATTCTTTCCCAGATGAATCATTTTCGTGCCGGTGTCCGCCTGCTGACGATTATTGGTGATGGCAATTGAATAAAATTCACCTATGGAATTTTCGCCTTTTAACAGACATGAAGGGTATTTCCATGTGATTGCAGAGCCGGTCTCAACCTGAGTCCAGGAAATCTTTGAATTTGCACCCCGACAATCGCCGCGCTTGGTGACAAAATTATAAATACCACCCTTGCCGTTTTCATCGCCGGGATACCAGTTCTGCACAGTCGAATATTTAATTTCCGCGTCTTCCAGCGCGACAAGCTCCACGACCGCAGCGTGAAGCTGATTTTCATCGCGCATGGGCGCTGTGCACCCCTCCAGATAACTCACATAAGAGCCTTTATCCGCAATGATCAACGTGCGTTCGAACTGTCCGGTATTGGCTTCATTGATTCTGAAATACGTGCTGAGCTCCATCGGACAGCGCACGCCTTCGGGAATATAAACGAAAGAGCCGTCAGTAAAAACAGCGGAATTCAATGTGGCGTAAAAATTATCCGCCATCGGAACAACGCTTCCCAGGTATTTTTTCACCAGATCCGGATGTTTTTGCAAAGCCTCTGATATGGGACAAAAGATGACACCCGCCTTCGCCAGGTTTTCCTTAAACGTGGTGACAACGGAAACGGAATCAAACACCGCATCAACCGCCACATTCTTGACGCCCGCCAAAAGCGCCTGCTCTGCCAAAGGAATGCCGAGTTTCTCATATGTTTTCAGAATCTCCGGGTCTATTTCCTCCAGGCTTGCGGGCCTATCCGCATCGGATTTCGGCGCGGCATAATAATAAATGTCCTGAAAATCAATGTCCTCATAGTTGACCTTGGCCCATTTTGGCTCTTCCATTTCCAACCAGCGCTCATAGGCTTTGAGACGCAGCGCCAGCATCCAGTCGGGCTCGTGTTTTTTAGCCGAGATAAATTTTATGATATCCAGGCTCAGCCCCTTCGGGGCTTTATCCGATGCGATATCCGTGACAAAGCCATATTTATACTTGTCCACATCCAGGGCCTGGACGTCCTTGACCGTTTCTTCAACCGCACTCATATGTTAACTCCGCCTCATCCGCTCAACCCTGACCCTAATGTTCTCTTTGCATCGCACACCGGCCGTTTGACGACGCATGTCTCCCGCCACGCATTCAATAGGCGGGAAACATCCTGTTCCGTGCTCTTCCAGCCCATACTGATCCTGATGGCACTGACCGCCTCCTCGGCGCTCGCCCCCATGGCGCCTAGAACATGGCTGGGCGTCACTTTGCCGGAAGAACAGGCAGCCCCCGCACTCACTGAAACCCCAGCCAGATCCAAGGCAATCACCTGCATTTCCGCACTCAAACCCGGAAGCGCAAAACAGCTCGTGGTGGGAATACGCGGTGCGCGCTTTCCAAAAAACACAACGTCCTGCGCCATGGTTGAAACTTTTTCTTCCAGATGATCCCGCCACAGACCAATTTCCCGCAAGTGCATGAAATCGCGCCGGGCCAGCGCTGCCGCGTGGCCAAGACCGACGATGCCCGGGACGTTTTGCGTTCCCCCACGCCGTTTTTCCTCCTGGCTGCCCCCTCGTATGAAGGGCGGGAGATTCAGAGATTCCCTGACGATCAGTGCACCGGCGCCCATGGGGCCCCCAAATTTGTGCGCGGAGATCGACATCAGATCGACATCCAGATCAGAGAATGAAAACTCCATTTTTCCAACTGCCTGTATTGCATCGCAATGGAAAAGCGCCCCGGCATCATGCGCCAACGCGCACGCCTCGCGCACAGGCTGAATCACTCCGGTTTCATTATTGACCAGCATGATGGAGACCAGGGTTTTACCCTCCGCCTCACGCGACTCGTCCAGAAGTTTCCGCAGCAGATCCAGATTAATCACGCCTTCAGGCGTCGCAGGTATGATTTTGAGTTCAGTGGTTAACGCCTGCGCGGTTTCCAGCACCGAAGCGTGTTCCAGCGAGGACACCATCACGCGCGACAGCGGACCCTCTCTTTTGGCAAGACCAAGGGCCAGATTATTGGCTTCTGTGCCACCACTGGTAAAAACAATTTCCCGTGGCCGGGCCCCCAGCAAAAGCGCCACATCCTCGCGCGCATCCTCGACAAGACGGCGGGCCAGTCGCCCATGCCGGTGCACGGAAGAAGGATTGCCAAACTGAAGCAGCGCAGACGTCATTGCCTCCGCAACATCCGGCTTCACCGGCGTCGTCGCATTGTAATCAAGATATGTCAGAGCGTGGGTCATACAGATTGTTTGCAATCACCTTAAAAACTGCCGTGGAAGATTTTCGACAGCATCCACCGGCCGCAATCCATGCTGAGCGATTCGATTGTACGCCACATCAGCCAGACTCACTGAATTCAGGTAAAGATAGACCTGCCGTCCCAACTCATCCCAGAGATCATGGGTGAGACAACGGCCCGTCCTGGACGTACAGCCTTGGGACGAGGCATTTTTGCACCCCGTCAAATCAAGCGATTCATCCACCGCCATGATGATTTCCGCCACGCGGATATCTTCCATTGGTTGTGCCAACCTGTATCCTCCGCCGGGTCCACGCACACTGACAACAAGCGATGCGCGGCGGAGCTTGGCAAAGAGCTGCTCCAGATAAGACAGCGATATGCCCTGGCGAGAAGAGATATCAGCGAGGGAAACGGGACGTTCGTCCTGCGCTGTGGCAATATCAACCATCGCCGTAACGGCATAGCGGCCCTTCGTGCTAAGCTTCATTGATTAATCCCTTTCAGCACACACATTCGACTATGAGAATGAGCGCGCGCCTCTGCTACCGGTTCGTCCGATGGAATCTTTCCAATTCCTTGCCACATTCCAAACCAGATGTGGTATGAACAGCGCCACTTGGAGCGCAAAGGCCATTCCCTGTTACTTACTATCCTGATTAAATAAGTCAAGTATTAACGGTGGCTGCATATCAAGTTATTGTTATTTATGGTTTATTTTTATCAATTTAGATGATGAAAGTCATTGGTTACTTGGCCCGCACGGCTGAGTACCCGGGACTTGTCCTTCGTGGAGGAACAGTGAGAATTCATGCCTGACGTTATTTTTACCGGCCCTGCCGGCCGTCTTGAGGGGCGCCTCATTCAAAATGAAACCCCCAACGCGCCTCTGGCGATCATATTGCATCCGCACCCGCAATTTGGTGGCACGATGAACAACAAGGTGGTTTACCAGTTGTATCACGCGTTTCTGGATCGGAACTTCACCGTGATGCGGTTCAACTTTCGCGGTGTTGGGCGCAGCCAAGGCACGTTCGATCATGGCGTGGGCGAGCTTTCAGACGCAGCGGCGGCGCTCGATTGGCTGCAATCCTTCAATCCCAACGCCCGGCAATGCTGGGTTGGCGGCTTCTCTTTCGGCGCCTGGATCGGCATGCAATTGCTCATGCGCCGGCCTGAAATCACCGGATTTATTTCCGTCGCCACGCCGGCAAACATGTATGATTTTGGTTTTCTCGCTCCCTGCCCCTCGCGCGGCCTGATCCTGCACGGCACATCAGACCAAGTCGTCCCGCAGGCAGATGTGGCTAAATTGACAGAAAGATTGACGGCGCAAAAAGGGCTCGACATCCGCTATATCGAAGTCGAGGGCGCCAATCACTTCTTTGATGAGCGCATTGAGCAACTCAACACCGAAGTGGGGAATTATCTGGATATGCGTTTGGGTGAAACCGACGCGCCCTGATCGGGTGCTAGCCGGGTGTCCGGTGCCATCGGCCCCCCGTGACAGGCGCCGATACGCCCGTTGTCGTCGGTAAACTCAAGGGCAGACCCAGAAGCACACGCATTGCCAGATAAGCAAAGGCCTGTGCTTCGATAAAATCGCCATGCCATCCGACATCTTCTGCAGACAGCACAGGCGCCTCAAGCCGTATTGAGAGCGACTCCATCAAAGTTCGGTTGTGCCGTCCGCCACCGCAAACAATCCATTTTTCTGGTGGTTCGGGGAAAAAACACAAAGCCATAACCGGCGCGGCAGCGATCAAAGCCGTCAATGTGGCCGCCCCATCTTCCAAAGAGAGGCTCTCGACGGGCATATAGGTAAAATCCTGCCTGTCCAGCGACTTTGGCGGCGTTGCCCCAAAAAATGGATCTTTCAGAAGGGAGATCAGCACATTTTCATCAACATCACCCCGCGCCGCCAGGGCGCCATCCCGATCAAATCGCGCGCCGGTGTGCCGCCCCACCCAATCATCAAGGGGGCCATTTCCTGGCCCGATGTCAAATGCCAGAAGTGTCCCGCCCCGCTCTGGAACGTAAGTCACATTGGCAACGCCCCCTATGTTCAACACCGCAATGGGACCACGCTCAGCCAGACCCCGTGCCAAAACTTCATGGTAAAGCGGCGCAAGCGGCGCACCCTGACCTCCCGCAGCCATATCCGCGCTGCGAAAATCATCGATCACATCAACCCCGGTCAATCGCGCCAGAAAAGCCCCATCTCCCAATTGGATGGTGAAGCCGCGCCCGGCCCCGTTCTCCCCGGGCGGGCGGTGCAATACCGTTTGTCCGTGAAACCCGATCAAATCGATGTCATCGGGGGAACACGCCGCCTTATCCAGTAATTGTTTGACCGCGATTCCGTGGGCCAGCGTCACCGCGCGTTCCGCCTCTATCAGGCTTCGCGGATACGCTTCCCCCGCCAGCAGACATCGCGCATCCTCCAGCGCCTGACTGATTAACGCCCGGGTCGCGTCATCATAAGGGACAGCATGGGCGGGACCGGCCTCAATCACTCCCATTCCATCTGTTTTCAAAAGTGCGGCATCGATACCGTCCATGGACGTACCGCTCATCAGGCCCATCACGGTCTTGGTCCCGGTCATACTGGCTGCGCATACATTTTTTTGGCCTCCCTGCTCAAACCGTGATACATCAGCCCTCCGCCAAGAGAAAGCCAGAAAGTTCACCTCTCATCCTGAGTGCCCTGATCATGCCCCAATACAAATCTGAACTCCTGAGGACGCTTGCGGAACGCGGTTTCATTCATCAGGGCACTGATCTGGAAGACCTCGACGCCAGGGCGGCCAACGGGGTTCTGAAAGGCTATATCGGTTTCGACTGCACGGCCCCCAGCCTGCATGTGGGCTCTCTGGTGCAAATCATGATGCTGCGGCATCTACAGAAAACCGGACACGCTCCCATCGTCCTTATGGGCGGCGGCACCACCAAAATCGGCGATCCCAGTTTCAAGGACACCGCGCGGCCACTTCTGGGAGATAGTGAAATCACCGCAAACATGGCCGGTATTCGTGAGGTGTTCGAAAAATTTCTAACTTTTGGGCAAGGCGAGACAGACGCCCTCATGGTCAATAATGCCGACTGGTTGGATCGGTTGGGCTATGTGGATTTTTTGAGAGATTACGGTCGGCATTTCACCATCAATCGCATGCTGACTTTTGACAGCGTAAAACTGCGCCTCGACCGCGAGCAGCCGCTGACCTTTTTGGAATTCAATTACATGCTGATGCAGGCCTATGACTTTCATGAACTTTACAAACGCGCCGGCTGCACGCTCCAGATGGGGGGATCGGATCAATGGGGAAACATCGTCAACGGCGTTGAATTGTGCCGACGGGTTGATGGAGTTCAGGTTTTCGGCTTGACCACACCACTGCTCACCACTACTTCGGGCGCCAAAATGGGCAAAACCATCAGCGGCGCGGTGTGGCTCAATCCAGGCATGCGCGCGCCTTACGACTATTGGCAGTTCTGGCGCAACACTGAAGACGCCGATGTCGGCCGCTTCCTGCGCCTGTTCACGGATCTGCCGCTGGATGAGATCAAGCGCCTGGAAAAATTGCAGGGCTCTGAAATCAATGACGCCAAAAAAATTCTGGCGTCGGAAGCCACCGCCATGCTGCACGGGGAAACGCAAGCCCGGCGCGCCGCCGATATCGCAAGCAAAACGTTTGAGCAGGGCCTCACCACCGGGGACCTGCCGAGCATAGAGGTAGGCGCTCGGGATCTGTACGACGGCATTCCCGTCATTATGCTTTTCCGCAACGCAGGTCTGGGCGCCAGCAATGGAGAGATCCGCCGCCATATCAAAGGGGGCGGTGCAAAAATCAATGACGCTCCAGTGGGGGATGAAAAACTATTGGTGACGAAGGCTCACCTCAACGCCAACAATGTGATCAAGCTTTCTGTCGGCAAAAAGAGACATGTCCTTGTCAGAGTTGTTTGAGAGCACACTCTATCGTTATTTTTTATCTTGTTCGACCGGCTGATTTTCTACCACCGAAGGTTTTTTCCTCGAATGCTTCTTGAACTGAAACAAACGCCGTAAAAATCCAGGAGCGAGCGCTGAGAGAGGATTTACAGTAATGCGCGCTTTATCCAGGGGGCCCGAAATCCCATAAGTGAAAGCCAGCAATCCTTCCCCCTTGCGTGAGACAAATAAATTCCCAAGAAGCGGTATTCCTCCCAATGCGCTATTCAAGGCATAAGCGGGGGCCAGTGTTCCATCGAGATCCACCGTGCCATCCGTAGTATTATAGACACCCTGCATTGTAACACCCATGGAAGATCCCGCCATGCGGCTTTGGCTGAACTCCATGCGTCCGCCATCGATCACAAAAGGGACTTCCATAGAATCAAAAGCGAGGCCA
>Ga0114931_10001331_pt1 | contig 31538 bp, 24 predicted proteins | sample 2SBtaG_FD_89579 | JGI IMG/M metagenome (GOLD analysis project Ga0114931, IMG submission 89579) | Deep subsurface microbial communities from Kolumbo volcano to uncover new lineages of life (NeLLi) - 2SBTROV14_V59a metaG | ecosystem: Environmental > Aquatic > Marine > Volcanic | place: Kolumbo...
TCATAATTGGTATTTTTACCCAAAAATAAACACATGGAATTTATCTATCTTATCGTAGGCATCCTGGTTGGCGGGCTGGCCGGGTTCTTCATTGTAAAAATGGCGGGAAAGACAAAAATACTTGAAAAGGAAAAAGAGATGGAAAGCCTGAAAAACAGTTTTTTGGAAGAGAAAAATAAACTGGGAACAAGTCAGGGCGTTTTACAGAAAGAGCTGGATTTGTTGTCGCAGGAAAAAGAAAAACTCGATAAAAAACTACAATTGGAAACACAGTCGCGTGAACAGGCGGAAAAACGGATCGTTGCCATGGACGAGGCTTTTCAGAACTTACAGGAAAAAATGGATAACGAACGCCTTGAAGTGGAAAAACTCCAGAAAAAATTTCAGGTTGAATTTGAAAATATTGCCCATAAGATTTTAAAACAGAATACGGCAGAATTTAACCAAACCAGCAATAAAAACCTAAAGGATGTTCTCAACCCACTGAAAGAAAAAATAGAGAAGTTTGAAACCAAAGTCCAGACAACTTACGAAAAGGGATTGAAAGACCAGACCAACCTGCTGGCTGAATTGAAAAAACTGCAGGATCTTAGCCTTCAACTGGACAAAGATGCCCGGAACCTGACCAAAGCATTGAAAACCGACACCAAAAAACAAGGCAACTGGGGAGAAGTGGTTCTGGAGCGTATCCTCGAAGAATCGGGACTGATAAAAAACCAGGAATATTTTATCCAGGAAAGCGGACAGAATGAGGAAGGCCGCCGGCTAAGGCCTGATGTGATCATCAAACTCCCCGAAAAAAAGCAATTGATCATTGACTCCAAGGTGTCGCTGACGGCCTATCAGGAATACATCATCCAGGAAGATGAGAAACTGAAGGAACAGGCAATGAAACAGCACCTTGATTCGGTAAAAAACCATGTGAAAGAGTTAAGTGAAAAAAATTATCCTGGCATCAAAGGGATGAACAGCCCCGACTTTGTATTGATGTTCATGCCCGTTGAGCCGGCTTTTGGTGTGGCCCTTCAGGCTGATCCTACGCTATTCAATTATGCCTGGGATCGTAAGATCGTTATCGTGAGCCCCACCACGCTTTTGGCCACCCTGCGCACTATCGAGTCCATCTGGCGGCAGGAAAAACAAACCCGTAACGCGCTGGAAATTGCCGAACAGGGTGGAAAACTATACGATAAGTTTGTCGGGTTTCTTGCCGACCTGGAAAAAATAGGAACCCATCTTGACCGGGCATCCGATTCGTACCGTGAGGCACATAAAAAACTGAAATCGGGCCGGGGTAATATCTTAGGCCAGGTGGAAAAAATGAAAGTTCTGGGGGCGAAAACATCCAAGAGCCTCCCTTCCCAATACCTTGAACCCGAAGAATAACATGAAAGAACCTTTAAAACAAGATACGGTATATGGCTTGCACCCTGTGATGGAAGCCCTGAATACTGATAAAGAGATTGAAAAGATCTTTATTCAAAAAGGACTGAGGGGCGACACTATTGGGGAACTGATGCAAATGTTGAAACAAAGGCATATACCTTATCAGTTTGTACCATCCGAAAAACTGAACCGTATCACCCGCAAAAACCATCAGGGTGTTATTGCCACTATTTCACCCGTTGTTTTTTATCGTATTGAAGATGTGCTGCCGGGTATTTATGAAGAAGGGAAAACGCCTTTTGTAATTGTTCCCGACCGCATCACCGATGTGCGCAACTTTGGTGCTATCCTGCGTACGGCCGAATGTTCAGGGGTAAATGCCGTGATCATGCCTTCTAAAAATACGGCACAACTCAATTCAGATACTATCAAATCATCGGCAGGGGCTATCTATAAAGTGCCGCTTTGCCGCAGCGAAAATTTGAAAAACACCTTGGACTTTTTAAAACAAAGCGGATTGCGGATTGTTGCCGCCACCGAGAAAGCTGAACAGTCCTGCTTTAATGCCGACCTGGCCGGTCCGTTGGCTTTGTTGCTTGGCTCGGAAGGGGAGGGCATTTCAGGTGAATATCTGAAAAAGGCTGATCAAAAAGTTAAAATCCCGTTATTTGGGGAAATTGAATCGTTGAATGTTTCGGTAGCTGCCGGGGTGTTGATGTATGAGGTGGTGAGGCAAAGGGGGTTATAATAAAAAAAACTCCCGCTTTTTTGGCAGGAGTTTTTTATTTCGTATCGGATGATTACATTCTTTTTTCCTTGATCCTGGCTTTTTTACCACGCAAATTACGGAAATAAAATATCCTTGCCCGGCGCACAACACCTACTTTGTTAATCACTATTTCCTCAATAAAAGGTGATGAAACGGGAAATATCCTTTCCACACCAACATTACCTGAAATTTTCCTAACGGTGAACGTAGCGGTAGGGCCGCTTCCAACACGCTGCAAAACAACACCCTGGAATTTCTGTAAACGTTCCTTGTTGCCCTCACGGATTTTATAGGTAACGCTAATTGTATCGCCGGCTTTAAATTTCGGAAACTCTTTAATTTCAACAGTATCTTCAACCAGTTTTATTAATTCGTTCTTGCTCATTTTCTTATTCTTAAGGGGTTTAATATCTCGCCTGAAAAGCGGGTGCAAATATACGCTTATTTGGTAAAGTGCAAATAAAAAATTAAAATATTTTATCGGGTTATTTACAACCGTGTGTTGGTAAGTCTATGAACCAATTATCTGAAACTGTGAGCAAAGCTTATGTCGAACTCGGGTTATAAGGGGGAATTGGGTTTAAGAGGTCATCGGGCGTCTTGTGCTGAAATTTGAGAGTGGACAGGGTCACACCACATTCATCACTCATCATTTATCTCTCCCTCACTCATCCCCGGTCTTCTTTTTTTTGTTCTTTCAACAGACTGTTCATGTTTCCATTCGGCTATCAGCCGTTCATTTCCGGATAAAAGGATCTCCGGTACTTTCCAGCCACGAAAATCACGCGGGCGGGTGTAAACCGGGGGCGAAACCAGGCCATCCTGAAACGAATCGCTTAACGCTGATGTTTCATCACCAAGCACACCCGGTATCAACCTGACCATGCTGTCAACCAACACGGCAGCGGCGAGTTCTCCGCCGGATAATACGTAATTGCCAATGGAAATCTCTTTGGTGATATAATGTTCGCGGATGCGTTCGTCAATACCTTTGTAATGGCCGCAGAGGATCATTATGTTGGTCTTAAGTGAAAGTTGGTTTGCTATCTTCTGATCCAGAAGTTCACCGTCCGGACTCATGTAAATTACTTCATCGTATGTCCTTTCACTTTGTAACGATTCAATGCATTTCGCTACCGGTTCAATCATCATGACCATGCCGGCACCTCCTGAAAAAGCATAGTCGTCCACTTTGCGGTATTTGTCGGTGGTGTAATCTCTTAACTGATGAAGATGAATATCTGCGCGTTTTTTTTGCTGTGCCCTTTTGATTATAGACTCCGAAAAGGGGCCTTGAAACATTTCAGGAAACAGGGTGATGATGTCAATGTGCATTTTTTAGGGAATTAGATAATTGGTCATTTGCAAAATTACAAAGATTACTTTATCCAAACGGTTTTGATGTTTACAAATTCACGTATTCCAAAATGTGACAGTTCCCTTCCGAATCCTGACCTTTTTGTGCCGCCGAAAGGTAGCCTGGGGTCTGATTTGGTCATTCCGTTAATGAATGTGGCGCCTGCATCGAGTTGTGCGGCCATTTTTTCTGCCAGGCCAATGTTCTGTGTCCAAATGCTGGCACCCAGACCATACTCCGTATCGTTGGCAATGCGTACGGCATCATCAGCATTTTTGGCGGGGATGACGACCGACACGGGACCGAAGGTTTCTTCATCATAAACGGGCATTCCTTTTTTAGCGCTGATCAGCAGGGTAGGGGCATAAAATCTGTCATCCACCCGTTTCCCACCGGTTACAATCTTTGCACCCATTTTAACAGAATCTGCCACTTGCTTTTCAATATGTTCAAGCAGATCAGGGCGGGCCATGGGCCCCATGTCTGTGTCTTTCTGTATGGGGTCGCCCAGGACCAGGTTTTCGAGGAGGGTTTTCTGCTCCGCAATAAAATCATCAAATATGCCTTCTTCAACAATAAACCGTTTGGCAGAAATACATACCTGTCCGGCATTCATCATCCGTGAGTACATCCCTGTTTTACAGGCTTTGTTGATCTCTGCATCTTTTAAGACGATGTAAGGGTCGGAACCGCCCAGTTCCATCACGCTTTTTTTCAGGAATTTTCCGGCCTGTGAAGCCACTATGCTACCGGCCCGCTGACTTCCGGTGAGCGTAACACCCTGAACCATAGTATTGGCAATGACGCTTTCAGAAAGCGCAACAGGAATTAGCAAGCTCCTGAAAACAGAATCCGGAAAACCTGCTTCTTTAAATAACTTTTCAATGGCCAGTGAGCAACCGCTCACATTGGGTGCATGTTTCAACACCATCGTGTTGCCCGTCATGAGGGTTGGAACGGCAGCGCGCAAAACCTGCCAGAATGGAAAATTCCAGGGCATGATCGCATAAATGACCCCAACAGGATCGAACCGGACATAACTTTTTGATCCGTCGGACTCAAAGCGCTCCGGTTGCAACATCTTTTCTGCATGTTTAGCGTAATACTCACATAGCCAGGCACATTTTTCAATTTCTGCACGTGACTCACTGATGATCTTTCCCATTTCGGTTGTGACCAATGTGGCGTACTCTTCCTTATTTTCCCGTAACAAAGAGGCTATCTTTTTGATTTTCTGACTTCTCTTCTCAAAAGGAAAGTCTTTCCAGGTTTTGAACGCCTGAGCAGTTTCGCCGACGATTCGGCCAGCTTGTTCCCGGCTGTGGTTCTTATATTCGGAAATAACCTTGCCGGTGTATGGATTGACGGATATCATGGTTTTAAGTTTTTAACAAAGGTATGTATATTCGGATAATGGGTGCAGTTGGTCATTACCTTCCCGACTGCATCAGACAGGCGAGGCCATTGGTTAATTGGTCATTGACCATTGGCGGTTACTGTAAACTGCCTATCTGTTTGAAAAACTATGATCCACCGGTTGGACTGGTTTTTTCAAATAAACAACAAGATTGCAAATCCGAAAGAGCGAGGTTTTTAAAAAGAAATGTAGTTTGAGCTGTCCTGCGTTTACTGATAAAAGAAAGTCTCAACGTCATTAAAGCCTGCTTTTTTGGCCTTTTGAGCTGCCATTTGTACTTCGTACCCACTGTTGTATCCTCCCGTGAAGATCATGAAATTCTTAGTTGAAGCATCGTAAGAGTAGTAAGCATTCACGCCATTATTACGCAGCATTTTTGTATAATCACGGGCGGCCTGTTCATCTGCCTTACGCCCATATACCAGATAGTGCATGGCTTTGATGAGCGGTTTTAATAATGACTGGTCTGCATTCATATCAAAGTTTGGCTCCTGGTCTTTTTTCACTTCTTTATCGGTATCTTCATAAATTTTACCCTTCAATACTTTAATCTTAAGCGGCCCTGTTGTCCCTCCCTGTTGTTTTGGCGCTACTTTTTTGAATTTAATTTGTTTTGCCTTTTCAACAAGATTGAAGACAACCGGTGTGTACGATGTATCGGGTACTTTTTTAGGAATATCATTTTGTAATATGCGGAAACGTTTTCCAAATATATCGTTCAACCTGATGAAATAGGTCGTGTCGCCCGGTGCAAAAATAGTGAAGCTGCCGTCTTTCAATGTAAACGAAGAATAACTGTTGCCTTGACCGTTAAAGGCCGTAACTTTGATATTGCCCAGATCAATCAAGGTTAAATCCGAATATTTGCTTTTTGATACTTCCACTTTTCCCACTATCCGGTTGGCTTTCTGGAAAGGGATAAGGTAAGTCATGCTTTTGGAAAGCTCAATGTATTCATTGGATTCTTCCACGTAAAAATATTCTTTCAGGTCCGACAACGCGTCAACATCCAGTTGGTACACGCCTTTTGGTATTCTGTTGAAGGTAACACTTCCCGCCTCGTTGGTCAGCAGCGAAAGGTTGATGGAGATTGATTTCGTAATTGGTTTGTTGTCAGCATCCAGTTGTTGTAGGTGGATTTTAACCATTTCAATCCCTTTTTCATTTTTGTCTCTCTTACCGTTGTTGTTTTCATCCTTAAAGCAGATGACTTTCAGTCGCCGTAAATTTTTCTCTTTGTTATAAAAATCAGATTTCCCCCATTTCTTTTTTATACCGATTTCGGCATAATATATTGAATTATGTAAGTCATACTCATCGGTCTTTTGCCGATACCAGGTATAGCTGCCTTTTAAATTCAGGTACCAGTTGCGGGCAAGATAGATTTCGGCCGTTGGAAAAACATTGGCATAGGCATAATTCAGGTCAAAACGATAGGTAAAATTGGTGTATAGCTGAAAGTTGACACGTCGTTTCCAGTAAGAATGAAAAATATAGGGTGACAGGATAATGCCGTTATAGCTGAGGTCCTTTGGGAACTGATACAATCCCCGGTTGACCAAAGGGCCGTAATTATAATTAAAACGTACTCCATAACCACGATAATTGTAGTCGGCAATAAAGTTTATAACCGGTTTTGTCTCATTGATCTGCGTATATCCATCGTAAAAAATATCGCGCATGCCCGCTTCAAGGTTCAGGTGAATGCTTTTTAGTATGGTGGCATCGAATTCCACAAAATATTTTTTCACATTGTAAACTTCATATTCAAAATTGTGAAGTGACGGGCGTTTTGAGTTGTACTGTTCGTAACTGGGGCCGATGTAAAAGGAAAACCTGGGGTTTTTATTAGAATTATAAAGAATATTGGCATACAGGTCATGCAAAAAAACTTCCGGCAATTCCTCTCCAAGCAGGTTAAAATCCTGGTAATTCCTCCGTGTTTCGAAAATACGTGATGAAAAATAGTTAGATGGACTATTCAGTTTAAAAATAAAGTTACCCCCAAAACTTAGCAACCCCTGCTGGTATCCCGGTATTTTTTTTGTGCCGAAATTATTTCTCAACTTGAACCTGAACCGAGAACCGATTCGGCTAAAGTAACGGATATCCCAGGCTACACCCTGCCGGAAAAATGGATTGGCAAGATAATAATCTTCACGGAAAAAGTTTGCCATAACACCGATGGAATTGCCTTTAAACAGGGGGATAACCGGAGAACCCATCAACAGTGATGTCGTGTTTATCTTTCTGACCCTGTCGGAGTTAAAACCAAAAGACCCTGAAAACTGATATTTACTGTCGTTGAATTTATAGCCCGCTGCCACACTCGTGATGGGATCCAGATAATCCTGGCTGGCAAACCCTTCCAGGGTACTGTTACGGCTAACAGCACCTTTGTAGTCCAACATCAGTGCATTACGGCTGTAAATGTTCCTTCCAAGTTGCGAACTGAAATTTCCAATACCTGTACTGATATTTTTTCTTGTGTAAAGAAACTTGTAATTGCTGTTCCGGATAAAACTACCGGTTTTGTTGAGCATATAATTTGAATAATAATACCGGAAAGTGCTTTCGTTTTTAAACTTTGAAAACCCCCTGGCAGTGATAAAAGGTGAATAGGTCTGCACATCGGCGAAATCCTGTGTACGTAAGCCCAGTTCGATAGAATGGGGAAGCGTGTAATCAATAAAAAACGGATCGTATTGATCACTATATCTTTCAATGGTCACTGCCCGGTAAACTTTTTTATCGGCGGTATAAGCATTTACATGTACTTTGCTGATATCGAAAGTGCGGTTTTCATCCGAATTGTACCGTGCCTGAAAGCGAATTACAGTATCCGTGTTGGCACCTACAAAAACATTTCTGTCCATATTTATCGGGGCACCATTCATCCCGGTAAGTTCCAATTCTTTATCGGGGTCTATGTTCAGGGATATCAGTTCAGGGGTATTCCCGCTGTTTTTTACCACTACTTTAAATTCAGCCGTGTTGTTGTGGGGGTAAAAGGTTACACTGTTTTTAGGGATTACGACATCCCAGTTGTGTACTGTAGCTGTTTTAACGTACAATACTTGCTCAATAATGGGGGTGCTGTTCTGGTTAAAAACCATGAATTTACTTTTTGCCGCTTTGAGGCATCGGCCTGGTTTGAAATACGCAACCTGAAAGGCAACATGAGGCTATCACGGGCAGGGATGAGGGTGTCGGTAAAGGCGGTGGTGTAAAGGGCAAACCCTTTGGGGAGGTTCAGCACCGGTTTGATCCGGATGGGCTGATCACCATTGTTCTTAATTCGTACAACATCAAAAATAAGATCACCCACCTGGGCTTCCAGTTCGGGTTTAACAAAAAAAACCGTCAAATCGGGCCGGCTTCCGGTCTGGGCACTAAGCCACAGGCCTGTAATCAGCAGGGTTAGCATCAATCCATATCGAAGGATCATTCGGATCATGGGTGGTAAGTGTGTAATTTTTTGCTAACAAAAGTTTTTAATTACACGTGCCGCACAAAGTTTCCGACAGGGTAAGCTGAACATTTACCTTAAAACGTTCGTCCGTCATGAAATACTGGGAATAATTACGCATGCGGAGGGCGTTGTTCTCAAATAAAAGTTTCCAGTGCAGGATAAATGAGTTCATATCTGCATCGCCCATATTGTTTCGGCGTCCATTAGTCAGAACCTCGGTGCGTTCGGGTGACAGTTCGAGCACAGTGTCCTTGGTCATGTTAAGGATGTTGGAATAGCTGCCGTTGTCCCAATTTGTCCCGAGGTCTTCAATGGTATAACCGACAAAATCAACCGGTATTTTGTGTTCCGGGTTCTTCTCGCCTGTAAAATAAGGCTGAACGGACGAAACAGACAGGTTCCAGTTGGTTGTGGATTCCACACTGAACACCACATCTTCAGGTTTCTTTGTTACATGAAACAAATCCTGATTTACCTCAAGGATGCCAAACTCAACCTCCAGATCCGGGTTTACATTGAGCTGGAGCATGGGCTGCAGGGCCACGGTCACGAATACCTGCCTCGGGCTCTCCTGGGCACTCAGGCTTTTTATCATTATGAAAGCCAGTATGATTATACCCAATCTTATGTTATATTTTAACTTATGTGTCGGCACGTTAAATTTAGTTTGGATGTTTTTTTAAATGAATTTCATGATAAATTTAGAAAAAAAAAGGAAACACAGTCATAATACACCATGTTTCCTTCTGTGTTGTTTGCGTAGAAACCTTTTACTTTACTTTTACAGCGATGTTAATGTCAAAGTAACAGTAGAAGTAAAGGTGTCGGCATTGAAGTCCCCGTTAGCCACATGCTGAAGCATGCTGGTAGCATTCATGGGTGAATTCATCGTACCACATTCCCAGTTGATGGTGTAGGCGTTGTTGGTTACGTCACCGGCATTGCCCGTACCATTGCCAATCAGCTCAGCGGCTGCGTTCTCCAGCTCCAGCGGGCTGCCAACAGCCGTATAGGAGCAGGTTACTTCAGTCCCAAAGGTATAACTACCTGTTGATTCGCAATAAACACCAATGTTGTCCGGGGTCATGTTATTACCACCACCGGCCGGTGTAAGGTCAGGAGACTCAATGGTTAAATTCCAGTCAGTGGAAGAGTTAATCGTAATCGTACTCGTTGTCCCTCCATCCGGGGCTGTCATACCGCTATTCCACTCCGCAGGAGTGTCAAACGTAAAGACGATAGCATTACCGCCTGTCAGGTTCAGCTCAAGCACATTTGTAAGGATAACCGTCATACTAACATCTTGTGTCGCGGTTGCCATTTGTGCCTGCACGCTCGTAGCCGCAAATAGTAAAGCTGCAGCAAAAAGAATCATTAATTTTTTCATAACTTATAAAAATTTAAAGGTTTGTGAAGGGTTATACCTGAAGCAAAAGAAAAGGTTACGGTTTTTTTTAAAAAAAATTAACATATCTCAGGAGGAAGGAATGCTTTTCCTTGCTTTGGCATAAATTAATGTATAAGTTTTTGCCTTAAACCCCTTAAAGAGTATGGTGGTTCCGTCATTAATGTTAAACCTGGATTATGCAATGGAACTTCGTCGTGAGAGTTACAAGCACTAAATTATGAGGAAGTTGGTTTTGACTCTACAAACTCCCATTTTCTTGTCGCCAGGGGTTTCTTTCTGATGTCTTCTGTCTGTATAGGCAAACTATTTGGATGAAACCGGCGGAACCGGATATTGAGCCATAATTTGCATAACTGTTTTGGGGATGGTTTTATCACGGTTGGCAGGGTTTTCATTTATCGTTCCCTGTCCGGCACTTTCCCAGATCAGAATTTTCTTTTTCGTATCAAAAACATCAACAATAAGGGTTCCAACAGTATAATCATAAGTATGATAAGTAGTTGTTGACATACCCATTCCGCCACCCCAGCCGGGACCCCAGCCCCAGCCCGGGCCGTAACCGTAATAGCCACCGTATCCGCCGTGCATTCCTGTTGTAGTTGCTGAAGTTTCCTGTTTTTTTTGGGTTTGAATATACAAAGCCACCGTTAGGTCGCCACCTTCTTTAACATAAGTTAATCCCCTTTTTGCAAATTCATCGGCAAAAGCTTTTTCGATTCGTTGTTCATCAAAAGGCGTTAGAATTTTATTGCTTTCCTTGGCCCATCCATAATAAGAATAAGTCTTAAATTGTTTGAAGTCAACAGATTTGTCATAATCGGAAGTAATAGTTAAACTGGAACAGGAGCCCAGTATCATCAGGGCAAGGATAAAAACGGTCAGCATTGATTTTTTCATGTTTTTTTTAAATTAAAATTTTTATAAAAATACAAACAATAACGGCCGGTCAGTACTCTTCCCAGCTTTTTATAATAAGGTCTTCCGGTTTGTAACGGGTAATGGCATAAATAAAAGCGCTGGCCAGCCGGGCATTGGTAATGAGCGGGATGTTAAAGTCAACGGCTGCCCTGCGGATGGCGTAGTCGTTGTTCAGTTCTTCACGGCTCAGGTTTTTCGGGATGTTGATCACGAGGTCCACCTGACGGTTCCTGATCAGGTTGTAAGCATTGGGCACTTTCTTTACGTCGGGCCAATAAACCATGGTTGTCTCAATGTCGTTTTTTAGAAAAAAATCATGTGTCCCTTTTGTGGCAAACAAATGATACCCTTTTTCAGTTAGATACCGTGCACTTTGTAACAATTCTGTTTTTGAACGCATGGGGCCGGAGGAGATCAGGATATTGTTTTCAGGAATGCGGTAACCCACTGACAACATCGCCTTTAAAATGGCTTCGTAATAATCATCACCAAGGCAACCCACTTCGCCCGTCGAGGCCATGTCCACACCCAAAACAGGATCGGCCTTGCTCAGGCGTGAAAATGAAAACTGGGAAGCTTTTACGCCGATATAATCAATGTCGAAAAGTGATTTATTGGGTTTTTCAACTTTTTCGCCCAACATGATCCGTGTGGCAAGATCAATAAAATTGGTTTTTAACACTTTTGACACAAAAGGAAAGCTGCGGGAAGCACGCAGATTGCATTCAATCACTTTAATGTCGTTGTCTTTGGCCAGAAACTGAATATTGAATGGGCCGCTGATATGCAACTCTTCTGCAATTCTGCGACTGATCTTCTTGATTCTCCGCAAAGTTTCCACATACACTTTCTGCGGGGGGAACATTATGGTGGCATCACCCGAATGGACACCGGCAAACTCAATATGTTCAGATATGGCATACACCACAATCTCCCCACAATCAGCAACGGCATCCATTTCAATCTCCTTGGCATCTATAAGGAATTTGGAAACCACAACCGGATACTGTTTGGAGACCTGAGTGGCCAGTTTTAAAAAATGTTCCAGTTCCTCGTTGTTGGACACCACGTTCATGGCAGCCCCAGATAATACATAAGAGGGGCGTATCAGGACAGGAAATCCAACATCGTCAGTAAACCTGAAAATATCCTCCATATTGGTCAGTTCCTTCCACAAGGGCTGGTCAACGCCGATTTTGTCCAGCATGGCTGAGAATTTATGGCGGTTTTCCGCCCGGTCAATAAACACCGGAGAAGTGCCAAGGACAGGAATATTTTGACGGTATAACCGCATAGCGAGGTTGTTGGGTATCTGGCCACCTGTGGAGACAATTACCCCCAAGGGGCTTTCCAGTTCCGCGATATCGAGCGTACGTTCAAAGCTGAGTTCATCAAAATACAACCGGTCGCAAATATCGTAATCGGTACTGACGGTTTCAGGGTTATAATTGATCATGACCGAACGGTAACCTTTTTTATTGATGGTTTGCAAGGCATTTACCGATGACCAGTCAAATTCAACACTACTGCCGATGCGGTAGGCTCCCGACCCGAGGACAATGACCGACCGTTTGTCATGCTCAAAGGCAATATCGTGTTCATCGCCATGATAGGTCAGGTACAGATAATTGGTTACGGCCGGATGTTCTGCTGCAAGGGTGTCAATTTGTTTAACGTAAGGTACAATATGGCGGGATTGACGCTCTTTTCTTATTTCCAGTATTTCCTTGTCGGAGCTGCCTATATTTTTGTTTTTGAAAACCAGCCGGGCAATCTGAAAATCGGAGAACCCCTTCTTTTTTGCTTCCAGCAACAGCTCGTCCGGGATGTCTTTGACCTGTTTATAATCCTCTACTTGTAATTTCAGGTCATGGATGTTTTTGAGTTTCTCCAGAAACCACCGGTCTATGTTTGTAAGGTCATACACCTGTTCCACTGAAAAGCCTTTGTTAAACGCTTCGGCAATGACAAAAATCCGTGAATCGGTCGGGTGATGCAGTGCTGATTCGAGATCATCCACAGGCAACTCTTTGATGTCGGTAAAGCCGTGCATTCCAAGTCCTGTCATACGCAGGCCTTTTTGTATGGCTTCTTCAAAACTGCGGCCGATAGCCATCACCTCTCCTACGCTTTTCATGCTGGAACCAATCTCTTTGGACACACCGAGAAATTTGTTCAGATCCCAACGGGGGATTTTTACAACGAGGTAATCCAGTGCGGGCTCAAAAAAAGCGGTGGTTGTTTTGGTTATGCTGTTTTTCAGTTCATGCAATCCATATCCCAGGCCCAATTTTACAGCGACAAAAGCCAGTGGGTAGCCTGTTGCTTTGGAAGCCAGAGCACTGGAACGTGACAGCCGGGCGTTGACTTCGATCACACGGTAGTCTTCCGAATGGGGATCAAGGGCATATTGCACATTGCATTCGCCCACAATACCAACGGATTTGACGATTTTGATGGAGAGTTTTCGCAAGGTATGGTATTCTGTGTTGGTGAGCGTTTGCGAAGGGGCAACCACGATGCTTTCGCCTGTATGGATACCGAGGGGGTCAAAATTTTCCATGTTGCACACGGTGATGCAATTGTCGAACCTGTCGCGGACTACCTCATATTCCACTTCTTTCCAGCCTTTGAGTGATTCTTCGACGAGGATCTGATCTGAGTAGGAGAATGCTTTTGCTGCAAGTTGTTTTAATTCCTCCTCATTGGCACAAAACCCGCTACCCTGGCCGCCAAGCGTAAAAGCCGAACGGATGATGACAGGAAAGCCGATCGTATTTGCTGCACCTAAAGCATCCGGAACGGATATACAGGCCATGGACTTCGGGGTTTTAACATCAATGGAATGAAGTTTTTCTGAGAACTTCTCACGGTCTTCCGTTTCTACAATGGCTTCTATGGGTGTACCCAGAATGGCGATGCGGTATTTGTCCAAAACGCCGTTTTTATAGAGTGAAATCCCGCAATTGAGTGCCGTCTGTCCGCCAAATGACAACAAGATGCCCTGCGGTTTTTCTTTTTGAATGATCTGTTCAACAAAATAGGGCGTTACCGGCAGGAAATAAATATGGTCAGCAATACCTTCCGAGGTTTGTACCGTAGCAATGTTGGGGTTAATCAGTACGGTTTCAATACCTTCTTCCTTAAGGGCTTTCAGGGCTTGTGATCCACTGTAATCAAATTCACCCGCTTCACCTATCTTAAGGGCGCCGGAACCAAGTAGGAGGACTTTTTTGATGTTGCTCATGTGATTTTGGGTTAAAAATAAAATTAATTTTTTACAATTTACATTGTTGCTGTGAAAATACTTTAGGGGTACGGACACAGTAGCGCTTCTTCCTGAGCACTAAGTTGTGTTCCTTCAGGAAATTAAAGAATTTATCTCGTCCAGGTTTAAGCTCTTTTGGCGTTTTTGACTGTTCTTTTTCTATTGCCCGGTTTATTTTCAACTCTTTATCACCTGGCTTTGAAAGACCAAATTCAGTAATCCAACGATAAAGAGCCGAACTTCCTGTGAAGCCACATTAATTTTATATACCGAACTGCTATCAAGTTGCTTAATTTTTTCACTTCGTTCAAAATTAAGATTGGTAACCAATCGGCTTAACTAAACCAAACTAACAAAATTCGTTTTCACTCTTTTGTTAGCGGTTTAGTATTAATTCTGACCGGCTTATGTCAGTGGTTCAAAACACACCAATACACCTTATATAATCATAGACGCTATACACACTATTTTTTTACTGACTTTTCGTACTTAATCGGGAAATATAATGATCAGAAAAACATTTATTTTATATATTTTACTCATCTATACCCTGTAACATATTCCCCCCACTATTTAGAATAAAAAAAATAAAATACCCAATCTTGTGATTTGCTCTCTTTGATTTAATATTTTTGCACTTCTTATTAATTGTTTATCATCTAAATCTCTATACAATATGAAATACGATATTTTGGTTCTGGGCAGTGGCCCCGGCGGATATGTGGCAGCCATCAGGGCAGCACAACTCGGTAAAAAAGTAGCGGTTGTTGAAAAAGCTGAAATTGGCGGCATTTGCCTCAACTGGGGGTGTATCCCCACCAAAGCACTGCTGAAAAGCGCACAGGTTTTCAATTATGCCAAACACGCCACGGATTACGGCGTATCCATCAAAGGTGATATTGAGGCGGACCTGGAAGCCATGGTCAAACGCAGCCGTGGTGTGGCTGATGGCATGAGCAAGGGCGTTCAGTTCCTTTTCAGAAAGAACAAGATTGAGGTCATTCAGGGTTTTGGAAAAGTTAAGCCCGGTAAAAAACTGGAAGTGACAAGTGATGACGGGAAAACAAAAGAATATGAAGCCGATCACATTATCATTGCCACAGGTGCACGCTCGCGTGAGTTGCCCAATCTGAAGCAGGATGGAAAAAAGATCATCGGTTACCGCGATGCACTGGTGCTGAATAAGAAACCGAAAAAAATGATCGTGGTGGGTTCCGGCGCCATCGGCTCCGAATTTGCCTGGTTTTTCAACAGTATCGGCGTGGAAGTGACACTGGTGGAATTTTTGCCCAATGTGGTTCCCCTCGAGGATGAGGAAGTGAGCAAACAACTGGAACGCTCATTTAAGAAAGCAAAAATGAAAGTGATGACCAATGCCACAGTTGAAAAAGTGGATACGAAAGGTAAAGGATGCAAAGTCATTATTCAGACCAAAAAAGGGAGGGTTGAGGAAACCTGTGATATTGTCCTTTCGGCAGTAGGTATAACAACAAATCTTGAAGGCATCGGCCTGGAAGAGACCGGTATCAAAACCGAAAAAGGCAAAGTTGAAGTGGATGATTTTTACAGGACAAATGTTGAAGGATTTTATGCCATTGGTGACATTGTCCATGGGCCGGCACTGGCGCATACGGCTTCGCATGAAGGTATAATTTGTGTGGAAAAAATTGCCGGAATGAATATTGAACCGTTAAATTACAACAACATCCCCGCCTGTACTTACACAAGTCCTGAGATTGCATCGGTGGGCATGAACGAAAAACAGGCCAAAGAAGCCGGTTACGAGATAAAAGTGGGGAAATTTCCTTTCACTGCATCAGGAAAAGCCAGCGCAGCAGGGAAAAAGGACGGTTTTGTCAAGGTTATCTTTGACGCCAGATACGGCGAGTGGCTGGGTTGCCACATGATTGGTGAAAATGTCACTGAAATGATTGCTGAGGTGGTGGTTGCCCGAAACCTGGAAACAACCGGTCGCGAGATTATTGATTCGGTGCACCCGCATCCCACCATGTCGGAAGCCATCATGGAAGCTGTAGCAGCAGCATACGGGGAGGTGATCCATCTGTAAAAACCTGAGCGGGTTGACCTAAACAATTCCTTTTCTTTCACTCTTCGACAATCCCTTTCCCCTGGCGGATAATTTCCGCCTTCCCCGTTGTACAATCAATGATGGTAGAGGGTTCGTTGTCGCCATAACCGCCGTCAATAACCAGATCAACTAAATCCCCAAATTTTTCATGGATCAGTTCGGGGTCGGTAATGTATTCCACCAGCGCATCTTCATCGCGAATGGATGTAGTAATGACCGGCTGGTGCAATTCTTCAACAATGGTGTTGATGATGTTGTTGTCGGGTATCCTGATCCCAACGGTCTTTTTTTTGCTGTGAAATAGTTTCGGAACCTGGTTGTTGGCATCCAGAATAAAAGTAAAAGGTCCAGGGAGCAATCTTTTCATCAACCTGAATATATTATTGTCAACCGGTTTCGTAAATTCAGACAACATGCTCAGGTTATTGAAAATAATTGAGAATTTGGTAACTTGACTAGTGTATCCTTTAATCTGTGCAATTCTGTTGGCCGTTTTTAGGTGGCTCAGGCTGCATCCCATACCGTAAATGGTATCGGTAGGGAAGATGACTATCCCACCATTGTTGAAAACATCTATGGCCATTCTTATGAGCCTGGGTGAAGGGTTCTCCGGAAATATTTTGATCAGCATGACTCAAATTTAATAATCGGACGAAATTAATAAATCATGGATATGTTGGGGGCCGTGCAATGAAAATAATAAGTTATTGGGGGATTCTAAAAATTGCGCAGAAAGTTTCCTTGCAGCACCCGGGGTTTTAAGCCGATGAAAACTTTTCACTGCGACCATCAGTTTTCATTGCAACCGGAGGTCTCAATAAAAATGGGTAAGCTACTTATATCGCACCGCTACAACCGCCTACCCTTGCTCCCTTCCGGGCCTGGGGGAATTCAGCAGGAGCTGGTCGTATAAGACTTACCCGCTGCAAAGGTAAAGAATTGATCAGGTATTTTGCAATAGTTAACAAGATATTTTTATTTTTACATGATAATTTAAAAAATAACCGCTATGGAAGAAAAACAAAATTCGGTAATTGCCTCCTCGTTGACATCAGGGATCATCGTAGGCATCGTTTTAATTGTATTTAGTTTATTAATGTATTTTCTGGATGTTGATCCACAATCGAAAATCATGTGGTTGTCCTATCTCATCCTCGCCGCCGGACTATGGTGGGCCATTATCAGCTATCGAAATAAATTGCCGGGTGGATACCTGACCTACGGCAAGGCATTTAGCGCAGGTTTCTTTACGGGATTGTTTGCCTCAATTATCCTGGCAATCTTTACCTTTATATATGTGCAGTACATTGACACTACGCTGATTGATAAAATACTTGCCAATACCGAAAATAAAATTCTGAACAAACAACCCAACATTAGCGATGAAGACCTCGACAGGGCGTTGTCCATGACCCGGAAGTTTACAAACCCATCTATGATGTCGATCTTTTCATTTGTTGGAAACACCATTCTTTCCACTTTGTTTTCGCTCATAATTGCTATCTTTGCCAAGCGAGAAGACAACAGGCTGGCTTAGTAAATTACATGGAATGGATATATCGGTAGTAGTTCCGCTTTATAACGAATAAGAGTCTCTGAATGAACTGAATGATTGGATTGAACAAGTCATGCAATCCAATCATTTTTCTTATGAGGTCATCTTTGTGGATGATGGTTCAAGCGACAGTTCATGGCAGGTTGTTGAAAATATCACTAAAGTTTATTCGCCGGTAAAAGGGATCAGGTTCAGACGGAACTATGGCAAGTCGGCAGCCCTGAACGAAGGTTTCAAAGTGGCAGAAGGGGATGTGGTCATCACAATGGATGCCGACCTTCAGGACAGCCCCGATGAAATACCTGAACTGTTCAGGATGATAAAGGAGGAGGGGTATGATATGGTATCAGGCTGGAAGAAAAAACGCCACGACCCCATTACCAAAACTATTCCCTCAAGATTTTACAACTGGACTACCCGCAGACTTTCCGGAATAAAACTGCACGACTTCAACTGCGGGTTAAAAGCCTATAAAAATGAAGTGGTCAAAAATATAGAGGTCTATGGCGAGATGCACCAATACATCCCGGTCATTGCCAAATGGGAGGGGTACACAAGAATCGGAGAAAAGGTGGTTCAGCACCAAAAAAGAAAATACGGCGTGACTAAGTTTGGCTTCGATCGGTTTATAAAAGGTTATCTCGATCTGTTGTCTATTACTTTCGTTTCCAAATTCGGACAAAGGCCAATGCACTTTTTCGGCACTTTCGGCTCTTTGACTTTTTTTGCCGGTTTTATAATTGCGGCCTACCTCGCCTATACCAAGTTCTTTACACACGATTATACCATGATGACTGACAGACCCCTGTTTTACTTCGGTCTGCTGGCTATGATTTTGGGTACTCAGTTGTTCCTCACCGGTTTTATTGCCGACATGATCTCAAGAAATTCATACAGTAAAAAAGTTTACCAGATAAAATCAAAAATCAATATAAAACAAAATAACGAATGAAAATCCATTTGGTATCAGGCGGATGCGGCTTCGTGGGCCGTAATGTTGTAAAAAGATTGTTAAAAACAACCTCAGACCATGTTTTTATGGTTGACGACCTCTCCATTGGGCGTCATCCTTCGCAATGGCTGGATGGCTTCACCAGCAAAAAGCTGAAAGATATCGAGGTGATTGGTAAGGACGGACGACTGTTTTTCTGGAAAGGCGATTTCAGGAATTTCCTTTTTTACATGCGTCAGAACCCGAATTACCTACAGGAAACTTACGGGCTTGACTTTGAGAAATTCAGCGATGTCTTTCACTTCGCCGCCATCGTTGGAGGCAGAATGAAGATTGATGGTGACCCGATGATGGTGGGACTGGATTTAAGCATTGATTCCGAGTTTTTCTACTGGATCACCCGGCATAAACCCGGCAGGGTGCTTTATCCCAGCTCCAGCGCTGCCTATCCCACGAGTCTGCAAACCGTAGAAGGCGCCGTCCAACTGAAAGAGAGCGACATTGATTTCAACAAAAATCTCGGCACACCCGACATGACTTACGGTTGGACCAAGCTCACCGGTGAGTTCCTGGCAAAAATTGCCGCCAAACATTACGGTGTCTCCATCGTGTGCATACGTCCGTTTTCCGGCTACGGCGAAGACCAGGAACTGGACTACCCCGTACCGGCCATCGCCATGCGGGCAGCCAAAAAAGAAGACCCGTTTGAAGTATGGGGCAGCGGCAAACAGGGCCGCGACTTTGTGCATATTGACGACATCATTGACCTGATACAGATTCTGATGGACAACGTCAGCGACGGATCGGCTTACAACATCGGCTCGGGCAAGTTGACTTCCTTCCTCGAACTGATCGAACTGTTCACCTCCTTTGCCGGATACAAACCCACCATCAAGCCCTTGTTAGACAAGCCCGTGGGCGTGCATTCACGCTATTGCGACATGTCGCTGGTACGCGAAAAATTCGGCTGGATGCCCAGCATATCCCTCGAAGAAGGCATGCGCAGGGTGTATGAAGCGGCGAAGAAAAGGGTTTAGTTTTCAATTTCTCTAATGGACAAAAAAACCACCATCGTCTGTTTCGGACCGGGGCCGAAATTCAAAGGGGGCATTGCCAACTACAATACTTCGCTGGCCAAAGCTTTTGACAAAATACCCGGCACGGATGTGCACATCGTAAGTTGGACACAGCAGTATCCGGCCATCATCCCCCGCGATTTCATTGACCGCAAAACCAAAACCGACAAGCTGGAAGGAACGGACATCCGGGTGCATTATGTAACCAACTACAACAATCCGGCCACGTGGAACAAAACCGTGAAGCTCATTGCCGGGCTCAAACCGAAAAAAGTCATTTTCCAGTGGGCCATCGCCATCCAGGGCATCCCCATGGGATACATCGCTAAAAAGCTGAAAAAATACAGGGACACCGAAGTGGTGTTCGACCTCCATTTTGTGGTGCAAAAGGAGGGAAGTTCGCTGGATGAAAAGCTGACCAAACGGGGCATCCGATACGCTGATTCCTACGTGGTCCATGCCTTTAAAACTGCTTACGAATTAAAGGAATTGTTCCCAAAAAAAACTTTTGAGGTCATTGAACCGGGTAAACAAATAAAAGGGGAAAGTATCAGGGTGAACAAGCTGTATCATCCGGTTTACGACATGTTCAGGCCCGACCCTGACTTTGACGTGGAACAACAAAAAAAGGAGTGGGGGCTCAACAAATATGTGTTCCTGTTTTTCGGGTTCATCCGCAAATACAAGGGGCTGCACAATGTGATCAGGGCTTTTGCCCGGCTGGCGGAGGAAAGGGACGACGTGTCGCTGATGATTGTCGGTGAAGCGTTCTGGAACACGCTGGATAAAAAGAAGTTCTCCACCAGGCTGAAAAACGCCACCTTCGGCATGGCCAAAAAACTGTTCCTGAAAAAACAGGACGATGAAAGCGATTACAACCCGCTGGCGCTGATTGACCAGCTGGGCATCGGCGATAAGGTTTATCAGTTCATCGAGTTTGTCCCCGATGAGGACGTCCACAAGTATTTCCAGATTAGCGACTACATCATGCTGTTTTACCTGACGGCCACCCCGTCGGGCATCGAATCCATCGGGTACAACTTCAGGATACCCATGCTAACCACACGCGTGGGGCATTTCACCGAAACGGTGAAAGACGGCTACAACGGCTACCTCGCTGATCCGGAAAAAATTGATTCCATGGTTGACGTCATGCGCAAAGCCATCGAAAAGCCCATCAACCGCGAAAACGTCGCCGCCAGCGCCAAAAACATGAGCTGGGACAATTATGCGAAGGAGATACTTCGGATGAGTTAGATGGTTAACCGCAAAGAGAGCAAAGGATATTTGCAAAGAGCGAAGGTTAATATAAAAAATAAACCCTGGTCCGGATTTTTAATCCGGACGTCTTACATCTGGCATTTGCAATGCTTTTTATCCTATTTTTGAACTACCAAAATGAAATCCATGGATATTGAAAAAATCATAGAAGAGTCTATTCTGGTAAAAGAAAAGATATTGATTGATAAAGATTTGATTGCAAATATCAAAAAAACAGTTGAAATATGTATTGACACCTTCCGCAACGGTGGAAAAGTGTTGTTATGTGGTAACGGGGGCAGCGCTGCCGATGCACAGCACATTGCCGCCGAGCTTTCGGGCAGGTTTAACTTTGACCGGGAACCCCTTTTCTCCGAAGCTTTGCATGTCAATTCCTCCTTCGTCACTGCAGTGGCCAACGATTACGGTTATGACCATGTTTTCAGCCGTATGGTAAAAGCAGCCGGCAGGGCAGGGGATGTGCTCATGGGGATCAGCACTTCGGGAAACTCTGTAAGTGTTGTTAATGCAATAATAACAGCCAACGATCTTGAAATGAAAACGATTGGATTAACGGGCGAAACAGGCGGCAAACTGAACGATATTTGTGATGTTTGTATCAAAGTGCCTTCAACAAATACGGCCCGGATACAGGAAGCCCACATTATGATTGGGCATATTCTGTGTGAAATGATTGAGAAAGAACTGTTTACTGAAAAATGAGGCTGTTCTGCACACTATTAATTTTCACAGGATTGGTGACTTGCTCCGGATGTTCAAAAGACAGAGCCTGAAAAAAATAAGAACCCGGTAAATAGCCGGTTTTTTTTGTTGGAAATCAAAAAGAAAGTTCTAATTTTAAAGTTTCAATTATCAGTCATGGTTGTTAGGTTCCGACGTCCGGCTTTACAAAGACTATATCGTAAATTTATTATTTACGAAGTAAAGCAATTGAGGAAGTCGGAGCATACCTTTATGGTTCTGATAGCCATTTTCATTGGTGTTTTGGGTGGGTTCGGAGCTATCTTTTTCCGGTTTGCCATCCGTTTTTTTCAGGCTCTGGCTTTTGGTTCATGGCATTACTCACTGGATTATGTGATGGGTTTGCCCTGGTATGTCAAGCTGCTGGCACCTGCTGCCGGCGGGCTGATTGTGGGCCCCATTGTTTATTTCTTTGCACGAGAAGCCAAAGGTCATGGAGTTCCCGAAGTTATGGAATCAATTATTTTGCGTGGAGGTGCTATCAGGCCACGGGTAGTTATTGCTAAGATAGTGGCATCGGCTGTGAGTATTGGCTCCGGAGGGTCAGTAGGACGTGAGGGTCCAATCGTACAGATAGGCTCTGCTCTGGGCTCGTCCATTGGACAGTTTTTGCGTGTAAACGGTTCACAATTGCGGACATTGGTTGCCTGTGGAACCGCTGCCGGGATTGCCGGAACGTTCAACGCCCCCATTGCGGGCGCACTGTTTGCCATGGAAATTATCCTGAGCGATTTTGCCATTTCCCAGTTTAGCCCTATCGTCATTTCGTCTGTTTCAGCTACTGTAATTTCGCGTCATTTCCTTGGTGATTTTCCTGCTTTCATAATACCTCACTATGAACTGGTCAGTGTCTGGGAAATGATACCCTATGCTGTACTCGGCGTTCTGGCTGCTTTTGTTGCCCTTGCTTTTATCAACATACTCTATAAAACAGAAGATATATTTGATGCACTTGTTATCCCTGAATGGATCAAACCTGTTTTTGGGGGACTCATCATCGGTGCTATAGCTATATTTTTTCCACATATTTTTGGAGTAGGCTACGAAACCATTGACCTGGCCCTGCAAAGTAACCTTACCTGGTATTTTATGTTGTTGCTGATCGCTTTAAAGCTGATCGCTACTTCGGTTACCATTGGGTCTGGAGGATCAGGTGGTATATTTGCCCCGTCCCTGTTTTTGGGTGCAAGCCTTGGTGGTTTTGTAGGTGCCGTTGTCCATCTTTTGTTTCCTGCCTACACAGCATCCGCCGGTGCTTATGCATTGGTTGGAATGGGTGCGGTAGCAGCCGGAGCCATGCATGCACCCATTACTTCCATTATTATCATTTTCGAGCTGACAAACGATTACCGTATCATCCTTCCTTTGATGGTAGCCTGCATCATCAGTGTGCTGATCACCACACGTTTGAAAAAAGATTCAATTTATACCTTAAAACTTACACGGAGAGGGTTGAAACTTTATAACGAAAAGGAAACCAATATCCTTAAATCAGTGAAAGTTGGAAAAATTCTCAAGAAAAAATTTGAAATTTTTCATGAGGAAAGTCCCTTTTCGGAGATTAAAGAAAAGGTTTTTCAAAGCAAACATTCGCATTTTTATATTGTTGGCCGGCATAATGAAGTGATGGGGGTTATTCTCGAAGGTGATGTTGAAAAATTGACCAGCGGCATCGAAAAACCTGATAAAAACTTGAAAGCAAAAGATTTGTGTATTCCGGTTACGTTTTATTTTACGGTTGAAGATACGCTCGATAGTGTCATCAAAGCATTTGGAGGGTCCAGGTTGGATGAATTTCCTGTGGTTGATGAACATGATCCCATGAAACTTATCGGGACCATTTCAAAGGATGATGTTATTGCGGCATACAATAAAATTATGGTAAAACGTGATATGGTGGAGAGTGTTTCAGGTTACATAGGTTCGGCACGCAAATACAAAAGGATAAAGATGGACAACGGGCAAATTCTTAGTGAGATTGAAGTTCCCGGAAGTTTTATCAACAAAACATTGGCTGAGTTGGACTTGCGCAATAAGCATGGTGTTGAAGTGATCCTGATCAAGCAGAATTTTGATGCTGAAAAAAAGGAAATGCAAAATGTGATTACACCCAAACCTGATTATCGTTTTCATTTCAATGATACCATTCTGGTTCTGGGTCCTGACGAAAATATTAAAACGATCAATAAGGTTCAATAAACTTTCTACCGCCGGTTTTGGTATGGTTCTTATTTTTAGTTCTTCATGCAGGTTACTCAAAACTTTATTCATAAATTCGCACCAATCTACAGTTCGTGCAACCTGTTTTTAACTTTAACCCTTATGAACCTGTCAATTGATAAAAGCTGGACACTTTTTATTGATCGCGACGGCGTTATCAATCGAAGGCCCGGTGCTCATTATGTTTCATCATGGGAAAAATTTGAATTCCTTCCGGGTGTACGTAAAGCGATGGCCCTGTTTTCCAATATGTTCGGAAGAATTGTCATTGTTACCAACCAGCAGGGTGTCGGTAAAAAAATGATGTCTGTTGGTAGTCTCCGCCGCATTCATTCTGCCATGCTCCGGGAAATTGAAAAAGCAGGAGGCAAGGTTGATGCCGTCTATTTTTGTCCTGACCTTGAAGAAAAACAGGACAATTGCCGAAAACCGGACCGGTTTATGGCAGACAAAGCGAAAAACGATTTTCCCGATATTGATTTTAACAAAAGTATAATGGCCGGAGATACTGAAAATGATATGCTGTTTGGGAAAAATGTGGGGATGACAACCGTACTTATTAACACAAATCATTTTTCATCACCTGATGAAATGGCTGATATCGTATTTGAAGATTTAATTTCTTTTGCGTCAAGCCTTATTTCAAACGATTTAAATAAATAGTTTTCCTGTTTTAACAACGTTAGCGGATATAATTTTCTTTTTTGTTGATTAAATGTGTTTCCGCATGTAATTCCAGGTTCATTCATTTTTAGTTTTGTTGGGTCTGATAAAATTGAAGAATGAACCCGGGATTAATATTAGTCAGTTTCCTTATTTATACAGCAATAATATTCATTATTGCCCGTATAACCTCCCGCAAGGCAGATAACCAAAGCTTTTTTATCGGGAACAAAAAGTCACCATGGTTTGTTGTTGCCTATGGCATGATCGGTGCCTCGCTGTCGGGTGTAACCTTTATTTCAATACCCGGTTGGGTTGGCGAAACCGGGTTCTCCTATTTTATGATCGTGCTGGGCTATTTTGCCGGGTATGCCGTTATTACGCTGGTTTTACTTCCTCTTTATTACAAACTGAACCTCACATCAATCTATACCTACCTCGGTGAAAGGTTTGGGAACAGTACCTATAAAACCGGAGCTTCTTTTTTCCTGATCTCGCGGATTGTGGGCGCCTCATTCCGGATGTTTCTGGTGGTGAGTATTCTGCAGACTTTTGTATTTGATTATTACGGCATTCCATTTTGGCTTACGGTAACACTGTTTATCCTGCTCATCGAATTATATACCATGAAAGGTGGTATCAAAACCATCGTCTGGACCGATACCCTGCAAACAACATTTATGCTTCTTGCGGTAATCATTACCATTGTTATCATCCTTCAGCAAATGAACATTGGTTTGCCTGATATGATATCACTTGTGAGGAAAAGTGATTACTCCAAAATAATTGACACGGATATAAACAGCCCCCGGTTTTTTCTTAAACAGTTTTTTGCAGGTATGTTTATCACTATTGTAATGACCGGTCTTGACCAGGACATGATGCAGAAGAACCTGAGTTGCAGGAACCTGAAAGATGCCCAAAAAAACATCACCACCCTCAGTCTGGTCCTGGTCCCCGTAAATCTGATCTTTCTTTTCCTTGGTGCCGTTCTCTTTATTTATGCAGGAAACTTTCAAATTGCATTACCTGCACTGAGTGATCATGTTTTTCCTGCAATTGCCTTGGGAAAACTTGGTGTTGTTGCAGGTATTGTTTTTATCATCGGCCTTATATCGGCAGCTTATTCAAGTGCTGACAGCGCCCTTACTGCATTGACTACTTCATTTAGCATAGATATTCTTGCATTGGATAAAAAATACAGCCATAACGAACCATTGTTGAAAAAAAAGCGTAAACAGGTTCACATTGTTATGGCTGTAATCATTATTTTTGTCATCTTAATATTTAAACTTATTAATAACCAAGCCGTTATACAACAATTATTTACGTTCGCAGGATACACTTACGGTCCTTTACTTGGACTTTATACTTTTGGATTGTTTTCCAAAAAAGGGGTGTTTGATAAGTGGGTGCCAATGGTAGCCATTGCAGCCCCGGTTTTTACATTTGTAATAAGTTTCCTGACGGAAAGGCTGTTCCCCGGTTTTAAATTTGGCTTTGAATTGTTAATTGTCAACGGCATTTTAACCATTATCTTTTTATTCTTAATTAGTAAACCCATCATTAAAACAAATTCATAAACATGGCAAATTTTAGGTTCTCAGCGCTAAAACAAACACTCAACCGGCCCGTTAGGGAGATTGATTATCCATCGAATAAAGTATCCGATTATTTCGGGTCAATGACTTTCAATCAATCGGTTATGAGGGAATATTTAACCGAGGAAGCATTTGACGTTGTTCAGAACTCCATCCAAAAAGGGGCGAGGATTGAACGTAAAATAGCCGACCAGATAGCCTCGGCCATTAAAGCCTGGGCAATTGGTAAAGGGGCTACGCATTATACACACTGGTTTCATCCTTTAACCGGTGCCACAGCAGAAAAGCACGATGCATTTATGCAGCCCATCGGGCAAGGGAAAGCTATTGAAGAATTTCAGGGTGATTCGCTTATCCAGCAGGAACCCGATGCTTCCAGTTTCCCGAGCGGGGGAATCAGAACCACGTTCGAAGCCAGGGGTTATACGGCCTGGGACCCCACCTCACCGGCTTTTATCATTAACAATACGTTATGTATTCCCACTATTTTTGTTTCCTATACAGGTGAATCGCTGGACTATAAAACACCGCTGCTCCGCTCGATGAATGCTTTGGATACTGTGGCGGTGGATGTGTGCCGTTTTTTTAACCGCGATGTAAACAAAGTCTTTCCAACCCTCGGTTGGGAACAGGAGTATTTTTTGGTTGACAGTGCATTGTATGCCGCCCGGCCCGACCTTATCCTCACAGGGAAAACCGTTTTTGGCCATTCCTCTGCCAAGGATCAGCAGTTGTCGGATCATTATTTCGGGACAATACACGAGCGGGCCAGAGCCTTCATGCAGGACCTTGAAATAGAATCCCACAAATTGGGAATCCCCCTTAAGACAAGACATAATGAGGTAGCGCCAAGTCAGTTTGAATGCGCACCGGTTTTTGAAGAAGTCAATATCGCCGTTGACCATAATCAATTGCTCATGCACCTGATGGAAAAGATTGCAAGAAGACACAATTTTAATGTATTGCTGCATGAAAAACCCTATGCCGGCATCAATGGATCAGGAAAACACAACAACTGGTCCCTCGCTACCGATACCGGAATAAACCTTCTGTCACCCGGCAAAACACCCAGAGACAACTTCAGGTTTATAACGATGCTGGTCAACATATTGAAAGCCGTACATGATAATGAGGAATTGTTGCGTGCAAGTATTGCCTCCGAAGGGAATGATTTACGGCTTGGTGCGAACGAAGCTCCTCCTGCAATCATTTCTGTATTTATCGGAGATCAAATCTCCAGAACCCTGGATGAAATTGAAAAGATGCCTTTAAGAAAGGCCATGAATCACAATAATAATTCTGATGCAAAGATCAACATCCCCAAAATACCTGAAATTCTGCTAGACAATACAGACAGGAACCGGACATCCCCATTTGCATTTACTGGTAACAAGTTTGAATTCAGGGCTGTGGGCTCAAGTGCAAATACAGCCAAACCGATGTTTGTACTCAATACCATTATGGCCGATCAACTGTTAAAGTTCAGAGAGGATGTTACCCGGCTTATCTCGGAAGGGATGAAAAGGGATGACGCCATTTTTGAATTGCTGAAAAAATACATCAAACAATCAAAAGCCATCCGCTTTGAAGGGAATTCTTACAGTAAGGAATGGATTGAAGAGGCGGCCAGGCGCAAATTGTCAAACCACGGTTCTACCCCGGAGGCTTTGCAGGCGTTTATTTCGAAAAAAACCATTGGCCTCTTTCAACGTCATAAAGTGATGAACAAAACGGAGCTGTATGCCCGGTATGAGATTAAACTGGAAAAATATATGAAAAAGATCCAGATTGAAGCCCGGGTGCTTGGTGACCTTGCACTGAATCATATCACACCTACAGCCTTACATTATCAAAACAGATTGATTGAAAATGCAAAAGGGCTGAAAGAAGTACTCGATTCCAAATCATTTGTTAAACTGTCGAGAGGACAATTAAATTCCATCAAAGAGATTTCGGATTATATTGCATCCATAAAAGAAGGTGTGGAACTAATGGTTGAATCACGCAAAGTAGCCAATGCCATTTCCGATCCGTATAAAAAGGCGATGGCTTACAAAGATCAGGTGGTGCCTTATTTTGATACGATTAGAAAACATGTTGACAAACTGGAAATGTTGGTTGACGATGAGTTATGGCCTTTGCCAAAATACAGGGAGTTGCTGTTTTTAAAATAATCAGGTCATATTTTGGTTTTTGCATTCGCTACAAGGATATTTTGTATTTTTGATTGCCCCTAAACAGTTTAACTATGAACAAACCGTCCATATTCACTGCTCTTCTGTCAGGAATGCTGATACTGCTAAGTCAGTATTCTTTCGGACAATTTACCGTCGTACAGGTGAAAAACCAAAATGTAAATACCACGGGAAATGGATTTTATTATGCTCTGCCACAAACGGTCCTGAAAGTCAATATTGTTTATGAGAAAACCCGTAAAATCCGTGGCCCTTTTGCCGATTATACGCAGGAATATTTAGGTACAAAAGATTATATTAAAACCAATTCCAACAATTATAAAGTACTGAACGTTGAGATACTACCTGAGGTTCAGGCCGACCCCTCACAGTTTTATTATGTAACACTTTCGGATGAAAAAGCCAAGGATGAAGCACCGCTGCCTGCTTTTCATCTAACCCCTTTTGGGACATTGCTTGCGCTGGATGACATGGAAAACAAATCAATTGCACCTGTTCCGGCCCAACTTGACCAGACTTTTATCGTAATGCAGGGGGATGATGATTTTCATTATCAGGCTGATTATCACCGTAAGAAAAAAGTGGATACGGTTACACGCAGAATTTCTATTGATACTGTAAATATTGAACAGTTCTTGTTTAAGACAAGCTGGGTTGATAAGACACCTGAGGATAAAGCTGATGAAGCAGCCCGCAGGATTGCAGATATTCGCAACGCACGTTTTAACCTGCTCACAGGATATCAGGAAATCAATTATGGGGAAAGTATGCGGTATATGGATGGGCAGTTAAAGAATCTCGAAAATCAGTATCTCGAACTGTTTTTGGGAAAACAACTAAAAACAGTGTCTTCACAAACAGTTTATTTTACACCGGCCAGCGATAAGATGAATGGTAACTTATTGGAATTGCCCGATGGCAGTGAGGTTAAAATAAAAATTATTCCCCGGGGAGTGGTTTCAAAATTACCGGCAAAACCCCAGGAGAAACTGAATAGCCTTTATTACCGGATTCCGGAAGAAGCAGCTGTTGAAATTGAATATGATGATGAAATTATTTTCAGGACAAACATGCTGATCAATCAACTTGGTGTGATAACCACAATTCCAGGCAATCAAACCCGGGTACGGTTTGACCCGTTAACGGGAAGCGTAATAAAGTTTGTCAGAGAATAGCCTTCCTTATCTTCACCAGCTTTGTTAGTAATTCTTCAAGAAGCTTGAGCCTTAGCATATTGGCTCCATCCGATTTGGCCAGTTCAGGATGGGGATGGGTTTCAAGAAAAATGCCGTCAACACCTGCAGCGATTCCCGCTTTTCCAATGGTTTCAATCATTTCCGGATTCCCGCCGGTAACACCTGAAGGCTGATTGGGCTGTTGCAACGAGTGCGTAATATCCAGCACAACGGGTGCTCCGGTTTGCTGCATGACCGGAATGTTCCTGTAATCAACAACAAGATCGCCATAGCCAAACATATTGCCACGTTCTGTAAGCATAATCCTGTCATTTCCCGTTGACCTTACTTTTTCCACGGCAAATTTCATGGAAGAACCCGACAAGAACTGACCTTTTTTTATATTGACAACTTTACCTGTTTTCCCAACGGCAATCAGTAATTCTGTCTGGCGACACAAAAATGCAGGAACCTGGAGAATATCCACATACCCGGCTGCCATTTCTGCTTCCCCGGCAGAGTGAACATCTGTAAGAACAGGTACATTAAAAGTTTCCGAAACTTCTCGTAGGATCATCAGCGCTTTTTCATCGCCTATACCTGTAAAAGACCCGAGCTTTGAGCGGTTTGCCTTTTTGTAGGAGGCTTTGAAGATGAAAGGGATATTTAATTTCTCTGTAATTTCAAAGATACGTTGGGCAATGGGGAAAGCCATCTCTTCATCTTCAATCACGCATGGCCCGGCGATCAGGAAGAAGTTTTCAGAAGCGGAATGCTTTAATTTGGGAATATTTATCATGATAAAAATCAAATGGTTTTCAAAAATACGAAAAAGAGGGGAGATTGAAAATTTGGTTTATGGATTAGCAGCCCTGTTAAATTCTCTGCTACAGTGTAACAATGCAATGTTTTTTTGAAAAATAAAATAATGGAAAATGTTAACCTGTCTTCACGCCTTTAAAACTCACAAAATAAACACCGCTAAAAATAAACAGGGCGGCAACGATTTCCGTCCAGGTCAATTGATCTTCACCGGCGAACAGGGCTACTACCGTTGCCAGAAACGGTTGCAGGTAAATATAAGCACTGTTTATCGTCGGGCTGATCACTTTCAGGGAATAATTGTTCAGGAAATAAGCAACGACAGTGCTGAACACCACAATATATCCCAGCGACATCCATATATTAACAGGAATGCCAGTGTAATCAGGTTCGCCGAGCAGCCCGACAGATACCGGTAAGACATAAATCAAACCGAAGGTAAATATCCATTTCATTATCGTCAGGGGAGGGTATTTGATCATTAAGGGCTTTACCAGGACAAGAAAGAAAGCATAAGAAGAAGCATTGATAAAAATAAATAAATTGCCAAGAAAAGTGCCTGATGTAAATGACCCGCCGCCACCCTGAAGTATCAGGTATCCCGCTCCTGTCATACCCAGTGCAATGCCTGTAATTTTGTTTTTTGTGATCTTTTCGTGCAGCATAAAATGAGCAAATACCAACACAAGAATGGGAATACCTACCATGATAATGGAAGCATTGATTGGGGTTGTCAGGTTAAGTCCTTCAAAAAACATAATTTGGTTAAGTGCAATGCCGAAAAAGCCGCACAGGGCAAGGCGCAGAAAATCAGCCTTCGAGATCGCGTCTTTTGGATAAAATAATCCGATAACCCAAAAAATAATTGTTGCACTGACAACCCTGAAAATAATGGCGACACGTGGTGGGAAATAATCGGGCATAATCCCTTTGGCCACAACATAGTTGATGCCGTAAATCACATTGGCAGCAATGATGGCCAGGTGTGCCAAAAGAATCTTTTTACTGATACCGGCCATCAGAAATAATTAAGGGGGGTTCTTAATTCCATTCTTTCAAGAAACAAAACTACATAAAAATCAGGATTTACACACAGGCTAAATAAAAATCCAGCCGGCATCCAAGCGTGCTCTTGAGTCACAATGTACGTACCTTTGAAGTATTAATTTTAAA
>Ga0114931_10001332_pt1 | contig 31537 bp, 20 predicted proteins | sample 2SBtaG_FD_89579 | JGI IMG/M metagenome (GOLD analysis project Ga0114931, IMG submission 89579) | Deep subsurface microbial communities from Kolumbo volcano to uncover new lineages of life (NeLLi) - 2SBTROV14_V59a metaG | ecosystem: Environmental > Aquatic > Marine > Volcanic | place: Kolumbo...
ATTCCGACCTTCATGAACGAGTCGAAGTCGTTGTAAATGCTGCGACCGAAGTCGTCGGCGGACTTCGCCCCGGGGTCGTGATCCTCCGTCCTCGTGGTCATCGCACATCAGCATAGCACCTCGGCCTAGCACCTCGGCTTAGCACCTCCACAGGGCGCGCACGTTGACAGGGTCCATGGGGTCGAACACAGTCAAGGGCATGAGGCAAATCCGGCCGCTGGCGGCGGTCATCACCGCGCTGGCGCTCCTCGGGGGGACCGCATCGGCGGACCTCCAGAGCGGTAAGGCCAAGCTCCTCCGCGGCGACTACGCCGCGGCCATCACCGACCTGGGCAAGGTCGGCGGCCACGACAAGGGCGAGGCCCAGCGGCTGCTGGCGCGCCTGTACCTGCGGGTCGGCAAGTACGACAAGGCCGAGAAGACCGCCGACAAGCAAGCCCGCGGCGGCGACCTCGACGCCAAGGTGGTGCTGGCCGAGATCTACCGGCTGCGCGGCCGCTACGCCGACGCTGTCAAAGAGCTCGAAGCGGTGACCAGGGCCAAGCCGGACAACCTGCGGGCGCAGTGGCAGCTGGCCCTGGGGCTCCGCGAGCTGGGTCGCAAGAAGGACGCCCACGCCGTGCTCGAGGCGGCGTTCATCGACCCGGTCGACGCCCAGACCTACGACACCACCGACGCGGACAAGCTGTTCTATCTGGGCGTCGGCGCGCGCTGGTTCGGCGAGTACGAGCTGGCCAACGACGCCTTCCGCGAGTCGGTCGCCCTCGCCCCCAACCGACTCGAGGCCAACATCGAGTGGGGCTACCTGTTCCTCGAGAAGTACGCCGCGTCGCTGGCCGAGCAGAGCTTCGAAGAGGTGCTCAAGATCGATCCGCGCCACCCCGACGCCAACGCGGGCATGGCCACGGTCAAGCTGGAAGAGAGCTACGACCTCAAGGCGGCCCAGTACCATCTGGAGCAGGCGCTGTCGGTCAACCCCAAGCACGTACCGTCGCTGCTGCTGCGCGCGACCATCGAGATCGACAAGAACCAGTGGGACGCGGCCAAGGCGACCATCAACGAGGTGCTGGCAGTCAACCCGGAGAACTTCGAGGCGCAGTCGCTGCTGGCAACCATCTACTGGCTGCGCGACGACGGCGCCGCCTACAAGGCCGAGAAGCAGACGATCCTGACCGAGAACCCCGAGTACGCGGAGCTGTATCACATCATCGCCCGCTCGGCGGTGCGCGAGCACCGCTACGTCGAGGCGATCGATCTGGAGAAGGCGGCGGTCAAGCTCGACCCCGACTACTACGAGGCGATGCAGGGGGTCGGCACCGGCTACCTGCGCCTGGGCATGGAGAAAGAAGGGCTCGCGTGGCTGAACAAGGCGTGGAAGGGGGACGAGTACAACGTCCGCACCTACAACACGCTCCAGCTGTTCGACGAAATCATCCCCAAGCAGTACACGACGGCCACCACCAAGTACTTCAAGTTCCGCTACCACAAAGAAGAGAAGGCGATGCTCGAGCGCTACATCGCCCCGCTGCTGACGCGCGCGTTCGAGGACATGGTCAAGCGCTACCACTTCACGCCGACCACGCCGGTGTCGATCGAGCTGTTCCAGCAAGCCGACCACTACAGCGTGCGCACCGTCGGCCTGCCCAACCTGGGCGCGCTGGGCGTCTGCTTCGGCAAGGTCATCACCGCGATGTCGCCGTCGGTGGGCGACGTCAACTGGGGCATGGTGCTGTGGCACGAGCTGGCCCACGTGTTCGCCATCCAGCTGTCCAAGTCGCGGGTGCCGCGCTGGTACACCGAGGGGCTCAGTGAGTACGAGACGCTGATCGCCCGGCCCGAGTGGCGGCGCGAGAACGACGTCGACGTGTGGCAGGCGATGGCCGACGGCACCCTGCCGTCGGTGGCCGAGCTCAACTACAACTTCATGAAGCCGAACATGCAGGACGTGGTGGTCGCCTACCACCTGTCGTCGGTGACCATCGAGTTCATCGCCCAGACCTACGGCTTCGACAAGATCGTCGACGGGCTGCAGCTGTTCGGCAAGGGACTGGAGACACCGGCGGTGATCGAGAAGATCACCGGGCTGACGGTGCCGCAGTTCGACGCCAAGTTCCGCGAGTACCTGGCCATCCGGCTCAAGGCGTACAAGGGCACCTTCCGCCTGCCGTCCCGCGGCCTCGACGACGTCAAGCAGCTGGAGATCGACGCCGCGGCCAAGCCCAAGAGCGCCGAGGTGCAGTCGCGGCTGGCGCTGGGCCGCTTCTTCGACGGCGACGCGCCGGGAGCCGGCGCCGCCGCGGCCAAGGCCCTGGCGCTCGACCCGCGCGACCGGGTCGGCCTGTACGTCAGCGCCGAGCTGGCGCTGCGCCAGCGCAAGCTGGACGACGCCAAGAAGCTGTATCTCGAGCTGATCGCGGCCGGCGGCGACGGCTTCGACGTGCGCGGCCGGTTGGCCCTGATCGCGCGCCACCAGGGCGACAACGCCGCCGCCGAGAAGCAGCTGTGCGCGGCCAAGAAGCTCGACCCCGAGCGCAGCTATCCGTACATGGAGCTATCCGAGATCTACGAGGAGACCGGCCGCCAGGCCGAGTCGCTGCACGAACTCGAGGGCTACGTGATGCTCGAGCAGATGCAGTACGCACCGGTCAGGAAGCTGGTGACCGGCTACAAGCGGCTGAAGAACTGGGCCAAGGTGCGCACGTACTCGGAGATGGGCGTGCAGATCAATCCGTTCGACGGCGAGATGCATCTGGACCGCGGTCTGGCGCTGCTGGAGACCGGCAGCCCGGACGACGCGCTCTACGAGTTCCAGAGCGCGCTGCTGGCCCGGCCCGAGCTGCGCCGCCCGGCGTTGGCCCACCTCGGCATGGTCCGCGCCTACCTGGCCAAGGGCAACAAGCGCAAGGCCCGCACCGAGCTGAAGAAGGCGCTCGAGCTCGAGCCGGCCAACGCCGAGGCGCTGGCACTGAAGGCCAAGGTCAAGTAGCCCTTCCTCCGCGCGCTTCGCGCGCTCCGCTCAGGACCGACGGCCACGGATGAGGCCGAGCTACTGCCGGCCGCCGCCCAGGGTGAGCAGCTTCTGCATGGTCTCGATGATCTGACGCAGGCGCATCGGCTTGTCGAGGAAGAAGTCGGCGCCGGCGGCCAGCGCGGCCCCGCGGGTCTGCTCGCCACCGGCCGAGACGGCGATGATCGGCATCCGCGACAGCTCCGGGTCGGCGCGCACCTGCTCGATGACGCTGACGCCGTCGAGAACCGGCATGTAGATGTCGATGATGAGCGCGTCGAACGGCTCGGCGCGGAGCAGCTCCAGCGCGTCGCTGCCGTTGCCCGCGGTCTTGAAGTTGAAGGCCAGGTCGTCGCCGAAGGCGCGCTTGCCCGAGCCGCGCAGCCCGTCGCGAATCAGCTTGGCCACGTGCGGGTTGTCCTCGACCACCAGCACCTTGCACAGCCGGCTGACCACGCTGGGATCGCGGACGCCGATCAGCTGCACGGCCTCTTCGAGGCGCGCCCGGGTCTCGCCGTGCAGCTCGTTGAACTCGAGCCCGACGCCGCGCTGTTCATCGTCTCCGGAGCGCGTCCAGCGAACCACCGCCGACAGCTGCAGCGGGGTGAGCAGGCCGGGGAACGACAGCACCAGCTGGACCTCGGTGCCGATCTCGAACTCGTGACCGGTGCTGACGAAGGTGCCGCCGGTCGACAGGTTCTCGGTGAAATCCGAGACCAGGTCGTCGGCTCCCTCGTACTCGACCAGAAGTGTCACCGGCTGGCGCTGGTGGCGTCGCTGCTCGTCTCCCGGATCCCCGTCGCGGTCGGCCATCGCTCCGCCGATCTTACTGCACCTGCGCCGGCTCGCGTCAATTCGCCGGCATTCCCGCGACCGGCAGGGACAGGACGAAGGTCGCCCCGTGCCCGGGCTCGCTCTCCACGCGAATGTCGCCGCCGTGCTCGCGGACGATCTGATGGGTCAGCGCCAGGCCCAGGCCGGTCCCGCCCTCCTTGGTCGAGAAGAACGGGTCGAACAGCTTGGGCACCAGCTCCGGGGCGATCCCGGTGCCCTCGTCGACCACCCGCACCTCGACCTCGGCGCCGGCCCGGCGGACATGCACGGCCACCGTGCCGCCGCCCACCTCCTCGACCGCATCGGCAGCGTTGCGCACCAGGTTGAGCAGCGACTGGCGAATCTGCCCCTCGTCCACCAGTACGTCCGGCAGGTCCGGGTCGAGCTCCAGCGACAGCTCGACCCCGCGCATGGCCAGATCTCCACGCTCGAACTCGGCCAGGCTGCCGATGATCCGCTCGACTCGCTCGCGCGCCAGCTTCGGCTTGGGCAGCCGGGCGAACTGCAGGTACTCCTCGGTGATGGCGGTGAGGCGGTCGATCTCGGTGGTGATCGCCCGGCACATCGTCAGGGCCTCCTCCTTGCGGTCGGGCGGCAGGTGGCCGAGCTCCTCCTCGAGCAGCTCGGTGTTGAGCCCGATCGACGACAGCGGATTGCGCACCTCGTGGGTGATCATCGCCGCCATCTTGCCCACGGCGACCAGCCGCTCGGACCTGACCAGCTCGCGTTCGCGCTCCTCGACCGCGCGGCCCATGACGTTGAACTCGTGAGCCAGGTCGCGCACCTCGGCCGGGCCGCGTTCGTCGATGCGGCCGGCATAGTCGCCGCGGGCGATCTTGCCGGCGGCGTCGCGCAACCGGCGCAGCGGGCGCAGGGTCAGCGCGCCCCAGATGGTGATCAACAGGCCGACGAGCACGGCGATGGCGCCCAGCCCCAGGGTGTAGCGGCGCAGCTGCAGACCGATGTCCTCGAGATCCCGCGACCGGTCCTCGAAGGCGGTGCGCTGGGTGCGCGCGAGATCGACGATCTTCCCCTGCAGCAGGCCCTCGCGCAGCTGCAGCTTCTCCAGCACCTTGGTCGCCGCGACCTGGCTGGGCCCGAGCTCGGCGCCGGGCGGGACGTTGCGATCGAGCGGCGGCGCCTGGATCAGCTGGTCGTAGAGCGGCCTCAGCGACACGATCTCGTGACGAATGCGGGTCAGCCGCAGGCGCGTGAGGTTCATGTGCCGGCGGTGCACGCTGGCCAGGTGATCGAGCTTGTCGAGCACGTCCTCGGCGTCCGAGATCAGCCGCTCACGCGCCTTGCGCAGCCGGGTGATGCGACCACGGACGCGCGCTTCGGTACTCTCGCCCACCAGATCGCGCAAAAGGTATTGGCGCAGATCCGTTTGTTTCTCGGATAGATCGCGCGAGATCAGGGCCAGCTCGGTGTAGCCCACCCGCATGATCCGGATCTCCCGGGACAGAAGGCCCAGATTGTGGACCGTGAGCCCGGAGATGGCCCCGAACGTGAAGATGAGGACGGCGAAGCCGACGATGATCCGGCCCGACAGCGTGTGGAGGACCGGGACGCGCATGCCCCGATAGCCTAACCCAGCCAGGTTAGCCGAGCCATTCCGCGCGCTTTGACCGGAGCGCGCGTGTGACGGCATCCATCGAGCCCCCCGCGCGCAAGTGTGTATAATGCCGCGAACTCAGGGCTTATTCATGATGCGTAGATTTTACTCGGTCCTCCTGCCCACCGCCCTGGCCACGCTCGTCGTCCTCACCGGCGTCGCACGGGCCAAGCCGTCAATCGCCGTGCTCGGCCTGGAAGTCGCCGACGAGGGCGGCAACGTCGACGAGGCGTCGACGAAGGTCGCGACCAAGCTGACGGCCGCACTGCGCGCCCGGGCGCGCCAGCCCAGCCAGCCGTACGCGCTGGCGCCCAACAGTGACAAGGACCTGCTCGAGCTGAAGCTGCTCAGCGACTGCGGCGACGAGAATCCCAAGTGCATGTCAGCGATGGCCAAGGAGCTCAAGGCGGAGCGCCTGCTGTACGGGCGCATCACCAAGCGCAAGGACGGCTACCAGGTCTCGCTCGACCTGCTCAACGCCAAGACCAAGGCGATGGAGCGTTCGACCAGCGAGCTGATCCCGTTCGACCAGGCCAACGACGACGGCCTGCGCGGCTGGGGCCGCAGCCTGTACAACCGCCTGACCGGCGTGCCCGAAGAGGGCAGCCTGGTCGTGCACGCCAACATCGACAAGGGCACCATCTACGTCGATGGCGAGGTCAAGACCACGCTGACGGCCGGCTCGGCGACCATCTCCGGGCTGTCCGGGGGCTCGCACAACGTCGGCGTCGAGTCGAAGGGCTACCAGACCTACGCCGGCGAGGTGACGATCAAGGCCGGCGGATCGACCGACCTCAACATCACCCTGGAGACGCGGGGCGGCCCGCTGGTCGGCGGCAAGCACGGCGGCGGCAAGCCCGGTGGTGTCTCGCGGGCTCTGTTCTGGACCTCCCTGGTGCTCACCGGCGTCGGCGCCGCGGCCGTGACCGTGACCGGCCTACAGGTCCGCGGCAGCCTCAAGGACGATCAGCTCGCTGCGGTCGAGGCACTGGGCAGCCGCTCCGCGATGCCGATCAAGCTGAGCAAGTCCAACGCCTGCGCCGACGCGCAGATGCACGACAGATCCGACCCCGGGGTCAAGGCCGTCCTCGACGCCTGTGACGCCGGCAAGTCGCGCGCGATGCTGACCAACGTCTTCCTCGGCGCCAGCTTCGTCACCGCCGTCGCGGCCAGCTACTTCTACTACAAGGGCTACATCGCCCCCGGCGCGTCCGACAAGAAGGAACGCTCGGCCGTGCGCATCATCCCCACCGTCGGCCCGACCCAGGTCGGCGCCGGCGTCGCCATCGAGTTCTGACGGCGAACGGCGGGTCCGCGCCCGTGACCGGGTCCGCGCCCGTGACCGGGTCCGCGTCCGGCTCCGCAGGCGCCGGCCCGGATGCGGGTCACTCCGTCGGCGCGGCCGGGCTGATGCGGATGACGATCGACTTGGAGGTCGGCGTGCGCGAGCCGTCGGCAACGCTGCTGCGCGGGACCAGGACGTTGTCCTCGGGGAAGTAGGCACCGGCGGCGCCGCGCGGCAGGTCGTACGGCAACAGGGTGAAGCCGCGGGCCACGCGCTCGCCGTCATCGGCAATGCTGGTGAGGTCGACCAGCTGGCGCGGCTCCAGCCCCAGCGCGGTGATCTCCTCGGGGTTGACGAAGATCACCCGGCGGCCGCCGTAGACGCCGCGGTAGCGGTCGTCCAGGCCGTAGATGGTGGTGTTGTACTGGTCGTGGCTGCGCAGGGTCATCAGCCGCAGCTGGCCGGCTGGCAGCGCCAGGCGCGGCACCTCGTGGACGGTGAACTTCGCCCGCCCGCCGACGGCGGTGAAGTCGCGATCGCGGGCGCCGTTGGGCAGCTGGAAGCCGCCCGGCTGCTGGGCCCGGACCTCGTAGCCGTCGAAGCCGGGGACAACCGTTTCGATCAGCGATCGAACCCCGGCGTAGTCGCCGGCCATTGCCTCCCAGTCGATCGGCCCGCCCTCGCCGAGGGTAGCGCGGGCGATGCCGCAGACGATCGCCGGCTCGCTGCGCAGGTGCGGCGACGCCGGCGGCAGCGCTCCCTGCGAGGCGTGGACCATGCTCATCGAGTCCTCGACGGTGACGAACTGCGGGCCACCGGCCTGCTCGTCGCGCTCGGAGCGGCCCAGGCAGGGCAGGATCAGCGACGCCTCGCCGGGATACAGGTGCGCGCGGTTGAGCTTGGTCGACACGTGCACGGTCAGCCGCAGACTCTCCAGCGCGCGGCCGACGGCGTCGGTGTCCGGCGACGCCGAGTAGAAGTTGCCGCCCATCGACACGAACACGCGGGCGCTGCCGTCGAGCATGGCGTCGATGGCGCCGACGCTGTCGACGCCGTGCTGGCGCGGCGGTTCGAAGCCGACGGCGGCGCCGAGGGCGTCGAGGAACGCATCCTTGGGCCGGTGGTCGATGCCCACGGTGCGATCGCCCTGGACGTTGGAGTGACCGCGCACCGGGCAGGCGCCGGCGCCCTGGCGGCCCATGTTGCCGCGGAGCAGCAGCAGGTTGGCCACCTCCTGAATCGTCGCGACCGAGTGCTTGTGCTGGGTGATGCCCATCGCCCAGCAGACGATCACCCGATCGGCGCCGATGTAGATCTCGGCGGCGCGGCGGATGGCGTCGCGCGAGATGCCGCTCTCGTCGAGAAGCAGCCCCCAGTCGGTGGCGCCGATCGCGGCGGCCAGCTCGTCGAAGCCGGTGGTCTGCTCGCGGATGAAGGCGTGGTCGAGAATCTCGCCCGGCCTGGCTTCCTCGGCCTCGAGCACCTCTTTGACCATCGCCTGCAACAGCGCCAGGTCGCCGCCGACCCGCACCTGCAGGAACTCGCGCGCCAGCGCGGTGCCGCCGCCGACCAGATCGCGGACCTTCTGCGGATGGGAGAACTTGACCAGCCCCGGCTCGCGCAGCGGGTTGATGCTGACGATGGTGCAGCCGCGCCGCGCGGCCTCGCGCAAGGTGGTCAGCATGCGCGGATGGTTGGTGCCCGGGTTCTGGCCGATGACGAAGATGGCGTCGGCGTGGTCGAAGTCTTCCAGCGACACCGTCCCCTTGCCCACGCCGATCACCTGCGACAGGCCGACGCCGCTCGACTCGTGGCACATGTTCGAGCAGTCGGGGAAGTTGTTGGTGCCGTAGAGGCGACCGAACAGCTGATAGAGGAACGCCGCCTCGTTGGAGGTGCGCCCGCTGGTGTAGAAGACCGCCTGGTCAGGACTGTCGAGCCGGCGCAGGGTGTCGCCGATCAGCGCCAGCGCGTCGTCCCATTCGATGGCGCGATAGCGATCGTCGTCAGCACGCTTGACCATCGGCTGGGTGAGCCGCCCCAGGTGACCGAGCTCGTAGTCCGACAGCCGCCGCAGCTCGTCGATCGACCGGTCGAGCAGCTCGGGGGTCGCGCGCGCCCTGGTCGCCTCTTCGGCCAGCGCCTTGGCGCCGTTCTCGCAGAACTCGAGGCGCGGGCGGTGGTCCGGCGACGGCTCGGGCCAGGCGCAACCGGGGCAGTCGAAGCCGCCCTGCTGGTTCATCTTGAGGAGCGTCTTGCCCCCGCGCCACAGTCCGGTCTCGCGGCGCAGGGACCGCGCCGTCGACGAGATTGCGCCGCCGCCGCCCGCCTTCTTCTTGGGCGCTTTGACCTTCACGGTTCGATCCGTAAACCGTCGAGACTTCGAAGTCCAACTACGGCGCCACGACGCACTGCGGCACGCGGCTATTCTGCCAGCGCCGCGAGGATTTCATCACCGTAGCGCTCGAGCTTGGTGGGGCCAATCCCGGCGCAAGCGAGCAGCTCGTCGGCGCTGCCGGGCGCGCGGCGGGCGATGTCGTCGATGCTCTTGTTGGTCAGAACGACGTACGGGGGAACGTTCGCTTCGCGGGCCAGGCGGGTGCGCAGGTCGCGCAGCCGCTCGGCCCGCTCCAGCGCGGCGCCGTCCATCGGCTCGGCCGGCTCCGCAGTCTTGGCCGCCCGCTTGCGCTTGCGCACGCGGCCGCGCTCGGGCAGGAGCAGCGACAGCCCGTCGATGTCGGCGCGGCCGTCGGCGACCTTGCGGCCGGCGCGGGTGATCGACATCACCGGGTATTCGCCGCGCGACGTCTCGACCAGGCCGGTGCCTTCGAGGGCGCGCAGGAGATCTTTCAGATACGACACCGGCTGGCCGCGCAGCACGCCCCGCTCGGGCATCTCGTACAACCGCGGGTCGTCGTCGGTGCCGGCGGCGACGGCGGCCAGGCGCGCGCGGCCGAAGCGCCCCGACAGCTGCGCGACCACCGACAACAGGCCGCGAACGTGCTCGGCCTGTTCCTCCGACAGCGGCGCCGCCGCGCCCACGCCCTCGCAGTTGTCGCAGGCGCCGCAGCGCGAGCCGCGGTCGCCGGCGTCCTCGTCGCCGAAATATTCGAGGATGTACTGGCGGCGGCAGCCGGCGTGGTAGGCGTACTCGATCATCGACCGCAGCTTGCTGCGCTCGACCTCGGCCCGCTGCTCGATCGAGGCGACGTCGAGCTCGGGCCAGTCGCCACCCAGCTCACGCGGGTGCACGGCGCGCAGGTCGCCGCCGGCGTCGACCAGATAGCCGTGGCGCTCGAGGATGCGCGCCGCCGTCGACACCTGGCTGGCGTGGGGCTCGCCCGGCAGCATCGTGCGCACGCGGTCGAGGTCGCCGCCGAGCTCGGGACGGTCCCGCAGCAGCTTCCACATTCCGCGCAGCACCTCGCCGGGCGGGTAGCTGGCGTCGATGAGGAACTCCTGCAAGCGCACGTCCGAGTGGTTGAACAGCAGCACGCAGTCGGCGTCGTCGCCGTCGCGCCCGCCGCGGCCGGCCTCCTGGTAGTAGGCCTCGGTGCTGCGCGGCACGTCGGCGTGAACCACCACGCGAATGTCGGCCTTGTCCACGCCCATGCCGAAGGCGTTGGTGGCGACGATGGCATCGAGCTCGCCGGCCATGAACGCGTCCTGGGTGCGCGCACGGGCGCCGTCGTCGAGGCCGGCGTGGTAGACGCCCGCGCGCATGCCGGCGACGGCCAGCGCCTCGCCGTACTTCTCGGCGTTCTTGCGCGTGGCGGCGTAGACCAGCGCGGTGCCGCCCGGGCGCGTGCGCACCAGCTCGATGAGGCGTGTCGACTTGTCCGCGGCGCCGCCGGCGCGTGCCACCGCCCAGCGCAGGTTGGGCCGGTCGAAGCCGCGCACGTGGAAGCGCGCCGACTGCATGTTCAGCTGCTCGGCGATGTCGAGGCGCACCTCGGGGGTGGCGGTGGCGGTCAGCGCGACCAGCCGAGGCGGCGCCAGGCGCACGACCGCGGCGCCCAGCCGGCGGTAGTCAGGACGAAACTCGTGGCCCCACTCGCTGATGCAGTGGGCCTCGTCGATGGCCAGGAGCGACAGCGCGTCGCCGACCTCGGCCAGGGCGTCGAGGAAGCGCGGGCTGCGGAACCGCTCGGGCGCGACGTAGACCAGCCGGTAGGCGCGGGCGCGGATGCCGGCAAGAATCTCCCGCTGCTGCTCGGCCGAGGCAGCGCTGGTCAGGGCGGCGGCCGCGACCCCGCGGGCGCGCAGGCCGTCCACCTGGTCCTTCATCAGGGCGATCAGCGGGGAGACCACCAGGGCGACCCCGCCCTGTTCCCCCAAAACGACCGCAGGAAGCTGATAACACAGCGATTTTCCTGCGCCCGTGGGCATCACCGCGACCACCGGGTGGCCTGCCAGGACGTCGGCGATGGTCTCGGCCTGGCCCGGGCGCAGGGCGGTGAACCCGAATACGTCGGTCAGCGCGCGCCCGGCGGCGGGATCGAGGTTGTCACCATGCACGACCGCGGACATCGTTCGCGACCCTAGCATCCAAACGTGACACGGTGTATCTGCTCCGTCGCCCATGACCCTGCTCGTCATCAGCCTGGTGGCGCTCGTCATCGGGCCGCTCCTTTACGGAGTGGCCGACAAAGCGCGGAGCACCCTGGCGGCGCTCGACGGCTTCGTCATGGTGGCGGTGACCGGTCTGGTGCTGGTGCACATCATCCCGCACAGCCTGGAGAGCGCCGGGCCGTGGGCGCTGGCGCTGGCGCTGGCCGGCTTCCTCGGTCCCGGCTTCGTCGAGCACCGGCTGCGGACGGCCGCGCGCCAGGCCCACGCCGCCGCCCTGGTGCTGGCGCTCGGCGGCCTGGTGGTGCACGCCGTCTTCGACGGCGCGGCGCTGGCCGGCTCGGGCCACGGCGGCCACGACACCGGCAGCGCGCTGGCGCTGGCGGTGGCGCTGCACCGGCTGCCGATCGCGATCACCATCTGGTCGCTCTTGCGCGGCCCGGCCGGGCGCAACTGGGCGCTGAGCACGCTGGTGGCGCTGGGCGGCGGCACCCTGCTCGGCTACGGCGGCGCCGACGCCGTGCTGCACCATCTGGGCTCGTCGTGGGTCGGCTACCTGCAGGCGCTGGTCGCCGGCTCGCTGCTGCACGTGGTCATCCACCGGCCGTCGCTGGCCCAGCCCAACACCGCCCGCCAGCGCGCCTACGCCGGCGTGGCCGCGATCGCGGCGGCGGCGATGGTGGCGATGCTGGCCGATTCACACCTGGCGCCGGACGCGCGGCTCCACGCGCTGCCGTTCGGGTCGACGTTCGTGGCTCTGGCGCTGGAGACCGCGCCGGCGCTGCTGGTGGCGTTCGCCCTGGCCGGCATGATGCAGGTGTTCCTGCCGCGGGCGACCCTGCGCTGGCTGCGCACCGGGCGACCGATGGGCGAAGCGATGCGCGGCGTCGCATTCGGGCTGCCGCTGCCGATCTGCTCGTGCGGCGTGATCCCGCTCTACCGGACCCTCGTCACCCAGGGTGTTCCGGCGTCCGCGGCCATGGCGTTCCTGGTCGCGACCCCGGAGCTCGGCCTCGACGCCGTGCTGATCTCGCTGCCGCTCCTCGGCGCCGACCTGGCGCTGGCCCGGGTGATCGGCGCGGCGGTGGTGGCGGTGACCGCCGGCTGGGTCGTCGGCCGCGTCGCCGGACGCTCGGCCGTGCAGCCGCCGGCAGTCGAGCCGGCGGCGCAAGTGCGCGGCAGTCTGCGCTCGCGATTGCGCACCGGCTTGCGCTTCGGCTTCGGCGAGATCGTCGACCACACCGGCCCGTGGCTGCTGGTCGGCGTCGCCCTCGCCGCGCTGGCCGGACCGCTGCTGCGCGCCGAGTGGCTGGACGTGTTGCCGCGCGGCGCCGACGTGGCGCTGTTCGCGCTGATCGGCATGCCGATGTACGTCTGCGCCTCCGGCGCCACCCCGCTGGCCGCGGTGTTGATCTTCAAGGGCGTCTCCCCGGGCGCCGCGATCGCGTTCCTGCTCGCCGGCCCGGCGACCAACGTGACCACGTTCGGGGTGCTCAGCAGCCTGCACGGCCGCAAGGTAGCCGCGCTGTTCGGCGGTACCATTGCCGTGCTGTCGATCGGCCTGGGCCTGACCATCAACGCGGTGTTGGGTGATGCGACGGGCATGGCGCTGGGCCAGGCGGTGCACGAGAGCGGAACGACCCTCGAGGTGATCTGCCTGGGCGTCCTGGCGCTGGTGTTCGCCGCGTCGATCATCAGGCAGGGGCCGCGGATCTTCGTCGACCAGGTGCTGTCGCCGTACGACGGGGACGACGACCACGACCATGGTCACGGCGACCACGGCCACGACGACCACGGCCACGACGATAATCATCACCACTGACGCGTCCTTCGACTACGGCCGCGCTCCGCGCGGCCTTCGCTCAGGACGACCGGCTCCATAGCCTCGGTCCGCAGGCACAAGCGCAAGCGCAAGCGCAAGCGCAAGCGCAAGCGCAAGCGCAAGCACAAGCGCAAGCGCAAGCGCAAGCGCAAACGCAAGCGCAAACGCAAACGCAAGCACTAGATCCCGGTCACCCTGAGCGCAGCGGGCGCGCCAGCGCCCGCGGAGTCGAAGGGTCCAGCTACAGCGACAGCAACCGCAAGCGCAAACGCAAGCGCAAGCGCAAGCGCAAGCACAAGCGCAAGCGCAAACGCGAGCACTAGATCCCGGTCACCCTGAGCGCAGCGGGCGCGCCAGCGCCCGCGGAGTCGAAGGGTCCAGCTACAGCGACCGCAAGTGCAAGCGCAAGCGCAAACACGAGCACTAGATCCCGGTCACCCTGAGCGCAGCGGGCGCGCCAGCGCCCGCGGAGTCGAAGGGTCCAGCTACAGCGACAGCTTGCGCAGGCGCAAGCGCAAACACGAGCACTAGATCCCGGTCACCCTGAGCGCAGCGGGCGCGCCAGCGCCCGCGGAGTCGAAGGGTCCAGCTACAGCGACAGCTTGCGCAGGCGCAGGCGCAAACACGAGCACTAGATCCCGGTCACCCTGAGCGCAGCGGGCGCGCCAGCGCCCGCGGAGTCGAAGGGTCCAGCTACAGCGACAGCTTGCGCAGGCGCAGGCTGTTGGTGATCACCGACACCGAGCTGAAACTCATCGCCGCCGCCGCGATCATCGGGCTGAGCAGCATCCCCAACAGGGGATACAGCGCACCCGCCGCCACCGGAATGCCCAGCGCGTTGTAGCCGAACGCCCAGCCCAGGTTCTGGCGGATGTTGCGCATCACGCCGCGGCTGAGCTTCCTCGCGCGCACCACGGCGCGCAAGTCGCCCTTGACCAGGGTGATGCCAGCGCTCTCGATGGCGACGTGCGTCCCGGTGCCCATGGCGATGCCGACATCCGCGGCCGCCAGCGCCGGAGCGTCGTTGACGCCGTCGCCGGCCATGGCGACAACGCGGCCCTCCTTGCGCAGCCGCTCGACGACACCGTGCTTGTCCTCGGGCAACACCTCGGCCTCGACCTCGTCGATGCCCAGCTCCCTGGCCACCGCCTCGGCGGTGACGCGGTTGTCGCCGGTCAGCATCACCACGCGCAGGCCGGCGGCGCGCAGGTCGCGGATCGCCTGCGGCGTCGATTCCTTGATCGGATCGGCCACCGCGATCAACCCGGCGACGGCGCCATCGACCACGGCGAACATCACCGTGGCCCCTCCCGCGCGCAGCGACGCCGCGCGCTCGCCCAGCTCGCCGGCGGCCACACCCTCGGCTTCGAGCAGGGCGTCGTTGCCCAGCACCACGGCGCGATTGCCGACGCGGCCGCGGATTCCCTTGCCGGTGACCGAGTCGACGCCGGTCGCCTGCGCGATCTCCAGCCCGCGCTCCTGGGCGGTGCGGATGATGGCGGCCGCCAGCGGGTGCTCGCTGCCGCGCTCGAGCCCGGCGGCGGTGGACAACAGCTCGTCCTCGCCCAGAGTGCCGGCGACCACCTCGGTGACCCGCGGCTTTCCCTCGGTCAGCGTGCCGGTCTTGTCGACCACCAGCACGTCGACCTTCTCCATCTGTTCGAGCGCGCGGGCGTCCTTGATCAGCACGCCGGCGTGGGCGCCGCGGCCGGTGCCGACCATGATCGACATCGGCGTGGCCAGCCCCAGGGCGCACGGGCAGGCGATTAGCAGCACGGCCACCGCCGCCAGCAGCGCGTGCGCCAGCTTGGGATCGGGGCCGAGCGCCGCCCACAGGCCAAACGCGATCGCCGCCGACGCCACCACCGCGGGCACGAAGATCGCCGCGACCTTGTCGGCCAACCCCTGGATCGGCGCCCGGCTCCGCTGCGCCTGCCCGACCATCTCGACGATCCGCGACAGCAGCGTATCCGCGCCGACGCGCTCGGCCTTCATCACCAGAGCGCCCGTTCCATTGACCGTGCCGCCGGTGACCGGGTCGCCCTCGCCCTTCTCCACCGGCACCGACTCGCCGGTGATCATCGACTCGTCCACCGAGCTCCGGCCCTCGACGACCGCGCCGTCGACCGGCACCTTCTCGCCCGGACGCACGCGCAGCCGATCGCCGACCTGGATCTGATCCAGCGGCACATCCTTCTCGCTGCCGTCCGCCTCGATCCGCCGCGCCGTGCGCGGCGCCAGCTCGAGCAGCGAGCGAATCGCCGACGACGTCCGCGCCCGCGCGCGCAGCTCCAACACCTGCCCGAGCAACACCAGCGTGACGATCACCGCCGCCGACTCGAAGTAGAGGGCGACGGCACCGTTGGCGTCGCGGAACGAGTCGGGAAAGATCCCCGGCGCCGCCGCCGCGACCAGGCTGTAGATGAACGCCGTCGCCGTGCCGATGGCGATCAGCGTGAACATGTTGAGGTTCATGCTGACGATCGACCGCCAGCCGCGAACGAAGAACGGCCAGCCACCCCACAGCACCACTGGCGCGGCAAGCGCCAGCTGCACCCAGGGGAAGGCGCCCCCCAGGGCGGCCTGGAACGGCTTGCCCGACAACAGCATGTCGCCCATCGCCACCACCAGCAGCGGCACCGTCAGGGCCGCGCTGATCCAGAAGCGCCGGGTCATGTCGACCAGCTCGGGGTTGGGCGCCTCCTCGACGTCGACCACCCGTGGCTCGAGCGCCATGCCGCACTTGGGACAGTCACCGGGCTCGTCGCGGACGACCTCCGGGTGCATCGGGCAGACGTACTCGGTCACGCGCGCCGCGACGGGTGCAGCCAGCTCGAGCGCCATACCGCACTTGGGACACGCCGCCGGCACGTCCGACTCCACGCCCTCGCACATCGGGCAGACGTAGCGCGCGCCGGCCACCGGTTTCTCCGGCGCGCCGTGCATGCCGTGCTTCATGCCGCCGCCACCCTCGCGCGGCTTGATCTCGCCGCGCCCGGTCACGAACGTCTCGGGCGACGCCTCGAACTTGGCCGCGCACTTGGAACAACAGAAGTACCAGGTGCGACCGTCGTGCTCTCGCTGAGCCTTGGCGGTCGCGGGATCCACGGTCATGCCGCAGACCGGGTCGACCGCCGCCGCCTCGGCCTTCGCCATCGCGTGCTTCATCCCGCCGCCACTGTCCGCCTCGCGCTTCTTGACGTGACCGCACTTGGTCACGAACGTCTCGGGCGAGGCGTCGAACTTGGTGGCGCAGTGCTCGCAGCAGAAGTACCAGGGATGGCCGTTGTACTCCCGCTTGGCCCTGGCGGTCTCCGGATCGACGGTCATGCCGCAGACCGGATCGACGTGCCCGCTATCAACCTGGGTGCCGGCGGTGGAGCTGTGATCGTGCTGCGCGTGTTCCACGACCTCCTCTGTAAGGCCACCGCGGGGCGACAGCAAGCGATCGGCCCGCCAGCGCAAGCTTTGCGCGAATCAGGGGCCTGCGGCCAGGTAGCCGGGAATCTCGATCCGCCAGTGGCCGTCGACGTCGACCACCGGCACGCTGGCTACCTCGCCGCTCTGCTGCTTGACGTCGACCACGACACGGTCGCCTTCGCGGCGGGTGTGCAGGCCGGCCGGCGTCCAGTCCTCGGCCAGTCGGCCGAGCCCGATCAGATCGAGGTCGGCGAAGCGCCGCGGACCGCCGGCGAGCTGGGTGGCGCGCTTGCTGGCGCGGGCCAGTCGCGCGCGGGTCTCCGGTCCCAGCAGCTGGTAGACCGTGTCGCGATCGCCGGCGCGGGCAGCGGCGACGAACGCGCGCACGGCGCCCTCGGGAGTGTCGTCGGCGGTACCGCACCCGCGCCCCCAGGCGGCGGCGGCGAACGCGACCGCGGCCACGGCGCTGGCGGCCAGGGTCAGCAAGCGCAGGCGATTGCCTACGACCACAGACCGACCTTCTTGCGCACCTGCTCCATGGTCTTTTGCGCGGTCTGCCGCGCGCGGTCGGCGCTCGCGCGGAGGATTTCGTGCACCCGCTCGGGGTCGGCTTGCAGCTCGGCCTTGCGCTCTCGGTACGACTGCAGGTGGTCGATGATGTTGTCGGCCAGCGCGGTCTTGCAGTCGACGCAACCGATGCCGGCGGTGGTGCAGCCCTTCCGCACCCACGCCTTGCGCTCTTCATCGGAGAAGAACTCGTGCAGGCTGAAGATGTTGCAGACGTCGGGGTTGCCCGGATCCTCGCGGGTGACGCGCGCCGGATCGGTCATCGCGCCGGCGAGCAGCTTGCGGATCTGCTTGTCGGTCGCGCCCAGCGGAATGGTGTTGCCCATCGACTTGGACATCTTGGCCCGACCGTCCAGGCCGAGCAGCTTGGGCACGGACGACAACAGCGGCTCCGGCTCGGGGAAGACCTTGCTCCAGCGGCGGTTGAAACCGCGGGCGACGCGACGGGCGAGCTCGAGGTGCTGCACCTGGTCCTGGCCGACCGGCACCGCCTGCGCCTTGTACAGCAGGATGTCGGCGGCCTGCAGCACCGGGTAGTCGAACAGGCCGACGTTGATGTTGTCCTCCTGCCGCTGCGACTTGTCCTTGAACTGGGTCATGCGCCCCAGGTCGCCGAACATGGTCACGGTGTTGAGGATCCAGGTCAGCTCGGTGTGCTCGCGCACGTGAGACTGCACGAACAGCACCGAACGCTCCGGATCGATGCCACAGGCGAGCAGGTCGATGGCCATCTCCAGCGTGCGCTGGGGCAGCTGCTTGGCGTCGTAGTCCTGGGTGATGGCGTGCAGGTCGACGATGCAGAAGTAGCAGAAGTGCGTCTCTTGCAGCTCGACCCAGTTCCGCACCGCGCCCAGGTAGTTGCCGAGGTGGAGCTCGCCCGAGGGCTGGATGCCGGAAAACAGGGTCTTCATGGAGGCCCTTTCTTATGAGCCCGGACGCCCGACCGTCAACTTCGGGTGACCCTGCCGGGCGGGAGAATGTGGCGCTGGCGCAACGCTGCCGGACCGTGCCCGAACTGGCTGGCCCCGGCGACGAGCCCGCCCGGACGCGCGCAAGCTCGCGACAATACGACCCAATCCAGGTGTGCCGGCCGGATTCCACACCGGCTGGCAGCGTGATGGATAATACGGAACGCGTCTTGAATCACTATCGGGCGGATGGCGTCAAAACTTGTACTGAACATGGAGAACCGCGATGAATAGGCAGCGTTTACTGGCCCTTGTCGGGCTCGCAGCAATCGCCGCAATGGCGAGTGCGTGCGTCGTCCGCTCTGCTCATCCGAGGTATGCCCGGACGAGCGGTTACATCGCAGTCGGCAGCACGCAGACCTACAACGTCTCCGGATATCCGCCGGACGCGCTGTACGAAGAGATGACCGCATCTCCGGGGTACGGCTACGTCTGGATCGATGGCTACTGGAACTGGAACGGCTACGAGTGGGTGTGGATCGGCGGTCGCTGGGTGCCCCAGCGCTCCGGCTACGTCTACATCCAGCCGTACTACGCCTACTCGGGCAGCGGCTACGTCTACCGCCCCGGCTACTGGTCGCGCCGCGACCGCGTGCCGCGTGGCGTGGTGGTCCGCGACCACCGCGACGGCCGGCCGCCGGTCGGCGTCCGCCCGCGGCCCAACACCCGGGTGCCGGCGCACCCGGGCCGGACCACACCGCCGCCGCGCAACCCGCGCCCGGGGATTCGCAACCCGCCGCCGCGGGCCCAGCCACCGCGCCCGCCGGTTCGCCCGCAGCCGCCGAGCCATCGGCCGCCGCGCGCCCAGCCGACTCCGCCGCGCGCCCAGCCGCGCCCGCCGCGCGCCCAGCCGCGCCCGCCGCACCGGGGTCCGCGCACCGCGGTTCCGCCCAAGCCGCCGCCCCGCAACCAGCCGCGCCCGCCGGTCCGCCGGCCGCCGCACGCCCAGCCGCCGCGCCGTCCGGTGCAGCCGCCACGCGCCCAGCCGCCGCGCAACCCGCCGCCGCGCAACCCGCCGCGCCGTCCGGTGCAGCCGCCGCGCGCCCAGCCGCGTCCGCCGGCCCGCCCGCCGGCTCGCCCGAGCCGCCCCGCCCGGCCGCCGCGCGCGCAACCGCGTCCGCCGGCCCGCCCGGCGCAGCCGCGCCCGCCGCACCAGGGTCCTGAGAAGGCGCATCCGCCGAGCAGCCCGCGGCGTCCGCCCGCGCCGCCGAAGAACCCGCGCAAGCCGAGCCGCGCGCATCCGCCCAAGCCCCCGCGCCACGGCGCGCTGGCGCCGACGCTGCGCCCGGTCGCGGTGGCTCAGGCCACTGTCAGCGCCCAGGCTCGCGCCTTCACCGGCCAGTCGGCCCGGTCGATGACGAGCTCGGTCGCCATGAGCTTCACCGCGCAGACGGCGAAGAACTAGCGCACACCGCGCAACGACACGAAGCGCCCGCCGATCCGGCGGGCGCTTCCATTTTCGGCCAGGGGCTGTCCCTATTTGGAGCGCCAATCTTGGTACCCGGTCGCGCTGAGCGCGCGCAGCGTCCTCAGCGCTGAGCTTGCCGAAGGATCGAAGGGCGCAGCGTGCACAACCGGAGCCCTCGTTGGCTGTGGCGCGAGGCGCTTCGGTTGCGTCCTTCGACTCCGTCCGCGCGTTGCGCGGGCTCCGCTCAGGACGACCGGATTCCCGGAACGAGGCGCCTCAGCGTCGGTGCTGCGGGTCCCCACCTAGGGACAGCCACTGGCTAGTCGTTCTGCTGCAAGCCGTGGCGCTTGAGCAGCTCGCGCAGGTGGTAGCGGGTGAGGCCCGCTTCCTGGGCCGAGCGGGTGATGTTGCCCTCGTTGCGCTCGAGCAGCTTGCCCAGGTACGCGGTCTCGAAGGCGTCGACCACCGCCTGCTTGGCCCGCTTGAAGCCCAAATCGGAGCCGAACAGCGACGGGTCGAACACCGCCGGACCATCCTGCGGCGCCGGCGGCTGCGCGCCCGACAGCTTGGCGGCGGCGGCCTTGGCCGCAGTGGCGCCGGCCTGCATCAGGTCGTGGGCGACCAGCACCGACGGACCGCCGCGACCGAACACCAGATCCGCGCGTGTGATCACCGGACCGTCGGACAGCGCCGCCGCCCGCTCGACCACGTTGCGCAGCTCGCGCACGTTGCCGGGGAATGGCTGCACCGACAGCGCAGCCATGGCGTCCTGACCGAACGACAGCGTCAACCCCCGGCGCGACGCGACCTCGCGCAGGAAGTGCTGGGCGATCATCGGAATGTCGTCGGGCCGCTCGCGCAACGGCGGCAACTCGACGTGCACGACCGACAGGCGGAAGTAGAGATCCTCGCGGAAGTTGCCGTTGTTGACCTCGGCGCGCAGGTCGCGGTTGGTCGCCGCGACCACCCGGACGTCGACCTTGATGGTGCGGTAGCCGCCGACCCGCTTGATCTCGCGCTGCTCGAGCACGCGCAGCAGCTTGGGCTGCAGGCCGATGTCGAGCTCGCCGATCTCGTCGAGGAAGATGGTGCCGCCGTCGGCCTGCTCGAAGCAGCCGCGGTGCTGGCCAACCGCGCCGGTGAACGAGCCCTTCTCGTGGCCGAACAGGGTCGACTCGATCAGATCCCTGGGGATCGAACCGCAGTCGAGGACGACGAACGGCTTCTGCGCCCGCTTGGACGCGTTGTGGATGGCGCGGGCGATCAGCTCCTTGCCGGTGCCGGTCTCGCCGGTGATGAGACAGGTGAGGTCCGACGGCGAGACCTTCTCGAGGCTGGCGAAGATCTCGCGCATCGCCGCCGAGGTGCCGATGACCTGGTCGAACCGATCCTTGGTCGACAGCGCGATCTCGACCACGTCTTGCGTGGGCTGGAACTTGATGTCGGTGTGGCCGATGCGGAAGGTGGTGCCCGGCCGCAGGTAGACCTCGCGGATGCGCAGGTCGCCGACGAAGGTGCCGTTGCGCGAGTTCAGATCGCGCAGGCGGTAGCCGTCGTCGCGCGCGGCGATCTCGAAGTGCGTCCCCGAGACCGCCTTGTCCTGCAGTACCAGGGTGTTGATGATGCTGCGGCCGCCGGAGCATCGGGCCTTGTCGACGTCGACCTCCTTGCCCTTGTCGGCGCCGCTGAGGACGACCAGCTTGCCCTTGCGCAGCCGCCTGACGGTCGCGCGCTCCCCCTCGAAGACCGTGGTAAGCCCGGAGTGCTCGACGCGCGGCTCCATCCCCTTTTCGTCCGCCATGACGCCGCCAGCGTAGCCCGAATCACCGGCCCGGCGCCACCTGCGGTCAGTTCATCCACTTCTTGGGTGGGTCGTCGGCGCCGCCCTTCATCACCTTGAGCTTGCGCCGCAGCCGCGCCTGTTTGCGCCGCAGCCACCAGACCTTGGGCGTCCACTTGCCCGACACCAGCAGCCAGGCCAGGGCCATGGAGGCGGCGTAGGCGGCGCCCAGGGCCCACTGCCGACCCAGCACCACGAACAGGGCGTTGAATGCCACGATGCCGATCATCAGCTGCTTGCCGGTCATCGGCAGGACGCCGAAGAACTGCACGTGGCGATCCGAGTAGAGCACGCCGAACGCCACGATCGAGGCAAACACGAACGGGCTCAGGCCGGCGATGGCCCCGTCGCCTGGAAGCAGCGCGGCAGCGATGGTGCCGGCCACGGTGCCGGCCAGCGAGGTGTAGGCGGCAAAGCGGAGGAACCGCTTGGTCCCCCACCAGCGCTCGATGGTGGGCACGAACATCCACAGGATCAGGCCGTGGAACAGCAGCGTGAGCGGCTCCGGCTCGAGCAGCGGGCTGGTCACCAGGGTCCACACCTTGCCCTGACCCCACACGCCGTGGCCGGTCGCCACCAGCCAGTCGGCGATCTCCACCCGGACGTCGGCGGTGGACAGCAGCCAGACCAGCGACAGGCCGACCTCGGCCAGGAGCAACCACAGCGCCCCGCGGGTAATGCGGAGCTGGTCCATGGAGAAGCGGCCGCGACGTGCCATGGCTACACCATAGGCGACGGCGCGCCCGAGTTCAGGTCAAAGCCCGCCCAGAGCGCGCAACCATCTATTATTCATGGTGTTTTGCCATCGGCGCGGCCCCGACGGCGGCCTGGTGCGGGGCCCTGGCGGGCGTCGGCGTCGCCAAGCTGTCGGTGGTGGCGTCGAAGATCGGCTGCAGCTTGGACGCCGCCTCGCTGACGACGAAGCGGTTGCTGCCCAGGTGGACGTAGGCGTTGCCACCCTTGGCCGCGCCGACGTCGATCACGTAGGCCTGATCAGAGGCGTCGTTGTCCTTGCTCTTGACCGCCAGGGTGATGTGCGCGCGCGGCTCGTCGAGGCCGAAGCTGGCGTCGTTGTCACCGGCCACGCCGGCGATGTCGGCGATCTCGATCTTGCGCGTAGCGTCGATCAGCTTGCCCACCTTGGTCTTGTCCAGGGCCGGCGGCGGCGCCGCTGCCATGTCGCCCGCCGCCGGAGCGGCGGCACCGGCCAGCTGCCAGCTGCCGTCGGCGCCGCGGGCCAGCGACAGGGTGTCGGCGCCGCGCTCGATGGTGACGCCGGTGATGTCGTCGGCGGACAGCTCGAGGTAGACCGGATCGATCCAGTCGGTGACCCGGGTCTGCGTGGCGCTGGCCGACAGCTCCGGAACTGTGTAGCTCTCGGTCGCCTTGCCCAGCCGCACCGCGCGCTGCTGGAAGCCGGTCTCCTTGCCGATGTACAGGGTCTGGTCTCCCTTGGCCGTGGTCAGCACCAGCTTGCCGGCGTAGTGATCGTCAGCGAGCTGCATCTGATCGAGCGGCGCCTTGCCGGTGGTCGCCGGGCCGCGCGCGGTCATCGCCGCCACCGACGACAGCAGCGCGCCGACCGACGCGCTGTCGGCGGGGTAGCCGTGGCGATTGTCGATGACCCAGTCGTCGCCCTGTTTGCGCAGGCGCAGCGCCACGGTCTCCTCCTTGCCCTTGGCTCGGGGCTCGTACAGGTCGACCTTGGTCACGGTGCTGGCGTCGAGGCCGGGAATCACGGCGTGGGCGGTGCGCACGCCGCTGGGCCCGTGGCCGTGGGTGTAGACCAGCACGGCCAGCGCCAGCTGAACCGCCAGCGCGCCGACGAGGATCTTGTTGAGCCTATTCACGGGACTTCTCCTCGTCGCTGTCGTCGCCTCCCTCGGGCTCCGGCTCGCTGTCGCTCTCGGTGCCGGGGATGAGGATCAGCGGCTCGAGGCGCCGCCGCTGCAGGAAGGTGATGCCGGCGATCAAGCCGAGGCCGAGCAGCGCGATGCCGTAGTTGATCCCCTCCCACTTGCTGCGGGCGTCGTCGGCGACGTCGAGGGTGCGCACCTGCTTGCCGCGCGATCGGATCGACAGGAGATCGTTGTCGGCCAGCGACCAGTCGACCATGTTGCCGAACATCGACAGGTTGTTCTTGGGCCGGTCGTTGCCGATCAGCTGAGCCAGGAGCTGGCTCTCGTCGGAGACGAAGACCGAGCTGCCGACGACCACCAGGCGCGTGCCCGGCGGCGACTGCTTCAGCGTCCGGTCGAGCTTCTTGTTCGGCGCGGCCGCATCCTTGCCGCCGCTCTTCTTGGCCGCGGCGGTCAGGCGCGGATCGCCCTTGTCGGCGAAGTGGCTGGTGAAGCTGCCGGTCAGCGCGACCGCCATCGCGAACTTGCCCTGGTCGTCCTTGGCCAGCTTGTCCGGCTTGCCGAAGCCGGCCTCGGGGTAGCGGTTGAAGTCGGGCAACACGTCGACGCCGTTGGACAACCAGGCGTCCTTGGTGGTCGACAGCAGCACCTCGCGCCTGGGCGCCGGCGGCGCCTTGGCGTCCTTCTTGGCGTCCGTGGCGTCTTTCTTCGCGTCCTTGGCGGCGTCGGCCGCCTCGACCGGCGAGCCGTACATCATCACCACCTCGGGCAGCCCCGCGGTGATGACATCCGGGCCGCCCATGCCGCTGCGCTTGATGCGCGGGAAGTACGGGTAGTTGACCTTGTGCAGCACCTGCATCGGCCGCCCGCGCACCTGCCGGACCTCGGGCACGGCAAACGACTCGGCCTGCTCGTCCATCACCAGCTTGGCCGGCACCTTGATGCCGTAGCTGGCGAGCAGGTCGTCGAGGCCGGTGTCGACCTTGTCGACCGACAGCCGCTGCTTGCGCGCCAGGCGGAAGCGGCCGTCGAAGATGATGGTCGTGCCGCCGCGCATGAGGAACTGGTCGATGGCGTACTGCGCCTTCTCGGTCAGGTGGTCGGGGCCGGCGACCACCAGCAGGTCGACGTTCGGCGGCACCTCGCCCGAGGAGAGATCGACGTGAACCACCTCGTGGTCCTTGCTCAGCATCTTCTCGATCCGCTGGAAGCCCTGCGGCGGCGGGATCTGCTGTGGCTGCTGGAACTGGTTCTGCGCCGGCATGGTGAAGCCCTTGGGCGCCCACAGGCCGATGGTCTTGGTGTAGCCCGGCGTCTCGCGGCGGATCGAATCGACGATCGCCTTGCGGATGTCGGCTTCGCTGGCGTTCTTGCCCAGCACCAGCCGCTGCATCTTGCCGCCGACGTCGAGGAGGACGTGCATGTAGATGTAGCTGCCGCCCAGCGGGTCGACGAACGGCTTGATGCCGTACTTGTCGTAGATCTCTTGCCGCTGGGCGTCGGTCTTGGGCTCGACCTGGGTGTAGCTGAGCTTGTCGCCGGCGGTCTTCCGCAGCTCGGCGGCGACCTTCTTCAGCTCGTCGGGCAGCTTGGCCATCTCCGGCGGCAGGCTGTCGGGGGTGAAGTAACCGGTGATGATCACCTTGCCCGGCAGCGCGGCGACCAGCCGGTCGAGGCTGTGGAACTGCTCGGACACCTTCTTGATGGTGCGGGTAACCTCGTACTCGAAGTTGCCCAGCTGCACCGTGACCTCGCCGGTCGGCTTGCGGTCGACGTCCAGCAGGTTGAGCAGGTCGATGGTCTCGTACTGGTCGCCGTACTTCACCAGCAGGGTGAAGTAGGCGTTGATCACCGACGACTCGTTCTTGCCCTCGAACTCGAACGGGATGGTGGTGATGCCGTAATCGTCCTCGGCCTCCTTGGCCAGCGCCTCGTCGCCGACCGGGTCGACGAACTCGACGCGCACCCTGTCGCCGCCCTTGTAGCCGTACTCGCGCAGCATGTCGCGGATGCTGGGCACCACCGGCTGCACCAGCGGGTGCAGCTTCTTGCTGATGTACGCGCGCAGCACCAGCGGCTGGTCGAGGTCGGCCAGGATCTTGTCGGTGGCCGGTGACAGGCTGTGGACGTGGTACTCGGTCAGGTCGGCGCGGGCGGCGTGCACCGGCGCCAGCCAGATGTTGAGCGCCAGGGCGTTGACCGCCACCAGCGCCACGCTCATGACCGCGTTGCGGCGCATGCGCGAGGTCCGGGCGCCGTGACCCCAGCGCTTGGCGTCGACGATCACCGCGTTGAGCATCAGCAGCGCGCCGGCGATGCCCAGGTAGTAGACGATGTCGCGCAGGTCGATGACGCCGCGGGCGATGTTGTCGAAGCGGCTGCCGGTACCCAGCGCGCGCAGGAGCTCACCGGTGTCGTAGCTGGTCAGCCCGGCCACGGCGTCGGCGCCCGGCAGGTAGAGCAGGCCGCAGGCGAGCACGGTGAAGATCAGCGCCAGCACCTGGTTGGCGGTCAGCGCCGAGATGCACAGGCCGACCGCCAGGTAGGCGCTGGCCAGGAGCATCGAGCCGACGTAGCCGCCGATGACCGGGCCCCAGTCGAGGTTGCCCATCATCGACACGGTGATGGGGATGCCCAGGGTCAGCGTCAGGCCGATCCCGACCAGGATCAGCCCGGCCAGGAACTTGCCCAGCACCAGTTCGCCGACGCTGACCGGCAGCGTCATCAGCACCTCGATGGTGCCCAGCTTCTGCTCTTCGCTCCACATGCGCATCGACAGCGCCGCGCACAGGAAGATGAGCAGCAGCGGGAACCACTCGAACAGCGGCCGCACGTCGGCCAGGTTGCGGCCGAAGAAGCGCTCGACCCAGAAGAAGATGAAGAGCGTCGCGACCAGGAAGGTTAAAAGGAAGATCAGCGCGACCGCCGACTGGAAGAAGCCGCGCAGCTCCTTGCGGGCGATCGCCCACACGTTGCGCATCATTGCCAGGCTCCCGCGTTGGGATGATCGACCAGGTCGCGGAACACCGACTCCAGCGTTCGCGGCGCCGGCCGCAGCTCGGCCAGGCGCCAGTCGCGGCTCCGGGCCAGATCGTAAATTCGCGGACACAGCTCGTCGCCCCCGCTCACTCGCCACTGCCGATAGCCGTCGTGCTCGTATTCGGACTCGACCTTGTCGACCCCGTCGAGGGCGCCGAGCGCCTCGGCCACGCCGGAGGCGTCGGCCTTCACCGAGACCACCGCGGCGTTGGTCGCCCGCAGGTCGGCCAGGTCGGCGTCGGCGCGCAGCTCGCCGTCGATGATGACGAGGACCCGATCACAGGTGACCTCGACCTCGGGCAGGATGTGGGTCGACAGCAGCACCGTCGAGTGCTGCGCCAGCTCGCGGATGAGCTGGCGGATCTCGACGATCTGCGTCGGATCGAGGCCGGTCGTCGGCTCGTCGAGGATGAGCAGCTGCGGCTGGTGGAGGATCGCCTGGGCGATGCCGACGCGCTGCCGATAGCCCTTGGACAGCTTGCCGATCGGCCGGGTGATGTAGCCCTCGAGCCCGGTCGCCTTGACCGCGCGGATGATCAGCGGAATCTGCTTGTCGTCCGGCACCCGGCGCAGCGCGGCGATCATCTGCAGGTACTCCTGCACCGCCATCTCGCCGTACAGCGGCGCATTCTCGGGCAAGTAGCCGATCTGCTCCTGCGCCTCGCGCGGCCGCTCGACGACGTCGATGCCGACGATCTCGGCGCGGCCCTCGTCCGGCTGCAGATAGCCGGTGAGGATCTTCATCAGCGTCGTCTTGCCGGCGCCGTTGGGCCCGAGCAGGCCGATGACCTCGCCGGGCTGGACGCCGAACGACACCTCCTTCAGCGCTTGTACCCGACCGTAACTCTTACTAATACCAGCAGTTTCGACAGCGGACATGACCTTTGACAGGCACGTACCGCTGTCGCCCCGCCGCGTATTCCCGCGCTGCTACAATAGGGCGAGGCCGCGTCCATCGTGCACCACTCCTTCAAGCTAGGCAGCTCCGCGGACAACCAGCGCTTCATTCGCGAGCGGGCCACAGCGCTCAGTCCGCTCGAAGGCCTGGCCACACATGAAGCGCTGCGTCGGAGCACCTATGACTCCGAAACTCCACTGCGACTTCAAAGAGTTTTTGTTCTCGCTCGTGCGCCACGACGTCAAATTCGTGGTGATCGGGGCGCACGCTCTCGCGACACTCGGTAGACCGCGCTATTCGGAGGATCTCGACGTGTTCGTCGAGGCATCCGAACAGAACGCGCAACGCGTGTCGGCAGCAATCCGCGAGTTTGGAGGATTCGACGCCCTCGCCAACGCCGTCGTGGAACACATGGCCGAGCCGGACCGGATGTTCACGATGGGCACCCCGCCGGTCGCCATCGACGTCACGACCAGCATCGACGGCGTCACGTTCGAGGAGGCCTGGCTCGGGCGAGCCGTGCACGTGGTCGACGAGGTCGCGATCCCCTTCATTGGCAAATCCGAGTACGTCCGAACCAAGCGCGCCGCTGACCGGCCGAAGGATCGAGCCGATCTCGCCATGCTCGCGGAAGCCGGTCTGCTGGACGATGACCCGGACGAGGCTGAAGGCCCAGAGTAGGGAATCAGCCCTCGGCGCCGCGGAGGAACAGGTCGATCACCGCGGCGGTGACGTGAGCGAGGGCGGGCTCGCCGGTGGCGGCCCAACCCATCATCGCGCCGAACAGATCGAGGAGGAACATGTCGGCGAGCATCTGGCTGGGCAGGTCGGTGCGAACCTCGCCGCGGGCGATGGCGGCGTCGACGTGGACGACCAGCTCGCGGCGAAGCGGCTCCTGCTCGCGCTCGTCCTCGACGGCGGCGATGCGGCGCAGCGCGACGGCGCTGGCGTGGAGCAAGACGTCGCGGCGGTGCTCCCAGGCGTCGGCGAAGCCGGCGGCGGTGGCGGCGAGCGCGGCGCGCAGGCTGTCGCCCGGCGCCGCCTTGATCAGCGCCGCGGTGTCGCGCTCGGCCCGGCGCACGGCCTCGAGCAGGACGTCGTCCTTGCCGGGGAAGTGGAAGTAGAAGGTGCCGCGGGCCACGCCGGCGGCGCGGACGATGTCGTCGATGTTGACCGCGTCGCAGCCCCGCTCCTCGAACAGCTGCATCGCCGTGGTGAACAGGCGCTCTCGGGTGGCTTCCTTCTGCAGCGAGCGCCGGGACACGGCCGGCATTCTATCAGGCGACCTCGGCGCGGAGAGCCAGCAGCACGGCGAGATGGAACGCGTACGAGGCCAGCCACCAGCCCAGCAGCCATCGGTCGACGCGCATCGTCGTAGAAGCTGACGGTGAAGCGGCCGTGGGCGAAGTTGTCGAACAGGCCGTAGGAGAGGAACTCCATCGCCAGGCCGTAGACGACGATCGTGACCCAGGTGAGCAGCGCCGCGCGGTCGCCACCGCGGCGCTCGCGCAGCGCGTGCATCAGCGTGAGGACGGCGCCGCCGATCACCAGCAACTCGAGCGCGACCGACGGCAGCGGCAACCCGGTCGGGTCGTGGATCGTGATCGCCCGGGTGTCGACGAGCGGGCTCACGGCGCGGCATCCAGGTTGTCGGCCGCCGCGTCCGCAAACGCCACCGCGCGCGGGCGGCGGTAGTCGACGTAGTCATCGGGCGCCCGCGTCCCCGCGGTCAGCGGCGCCTTTGCCGCCGAAGATCGACACGCCGTACATGCGGCCCCGGCGCCGCCAGGTGCCGAACAGCCGATCCCACACCCCCAACGTCTGCCCGTAGTTGACGTGAAAGTAGACGTGGTGATCGTCGTGGAAGCGCGCGGGTGGCTGCCACGGCAACCACGACCGCAGGTCGACGCCGGAGTGATCGACCATCGCGATGGTGTTCTGGTAGACCAGCACGGCGATCAACCCGACCACCGGGATCGGGTAGAAGAACAGCGGCACCAGCATCACCGACTGATAGGTCGCGAACTCGACCGGGTGCATCGCCGCCGAGGTGAAGGCTGTCGGGCAGGTCCACCGATGGTGAACCCAGTGGATGTGCCGGAACAACCACTTGCGGTGAAGGATCCGGTGCGCCCAGTAGAGCAGCCCGTCGGTGGCGACGAAGTAGCCGGCGGTCAACAGCACCGAGACCGCGACCCCGTGCTCGTGCAGGCCGAACTAGATCACGTCGTGCCGCCGCGATAGACGTAGTAGGCGAACAGCCCCGACGCGATCGAGGAGACGGTCATGTTGGCCGCGCCCACCGCGATCTCGCGCCGCCGAGCCCCGCCGACGGCCACCGCTCGGGCTGGCACTTCCACCTCCCGGCGGCGGCCCGCCTGCGGTAGTAGGCCCACTCGAAGAAGCCGCCGATGCCGAAACACATCCCCAGCCCGCCGGCCACCGCCATCGCCACGAACCATCCCGGCGCCATGGTCGGACTGTCGGATTGTGACTGACAAATGTCAATGACATTTGTCAGTCATGCGCCAGGCTGGTGAATTGGGGACAGCATCCCACGTGTTGAGGGGCTCGTCCCCACAAGCTGGATGGAAGGGAACTTCTCCAATCCATTCGGCGTATTACGATGAGCCGGCAGATGCCATGATTTGGCTGGCGCTGGCCAGCGATCACGCAACATGACCGGGACACGAGATGAGCCGAGCATATGAGTCAACCGTGGGAAATGAGGCCGTTCGGTCGCCGGCCGACCACGACTTGGAAGACGGTGTAGAGGCCGCGGATCAGGAAAAGGCGCGCGCAGTTTCCGAAAGCCAGGTTCGTAGACACCTCGCCGGACTGCACCGCGAGGAGATCGCGGAACGAGGTTTCTCGGGCGAGCGTTTGCCATTCCCGCGCCGGCAGGCCATCGAAGACCGAGCCGGGGTCGACCTGGGTGACGTCGAGACTCACGTCGGCGGAGCGGCTTCCGATGCCGCGGGTGACCTGGGAGCCGAAGCCTACGCGCGTGGAAACCAGGTTGCATTCTCCTCCCCGCCCGACCTCGGCACCGCGGCTCACGAGGCGGCGCACGTGCTCCAGCAGTCGGACGCGGTCCACGCAAAATCCGCCACCCGAGCCGGGGGCGACGAGCTCGAAGCCGACGCAGACTCGTTCGCCGAGCAGGTCACCAGGGGAGAGGTGCCCGTCACGTCGCTTCCCAAGCGGGGGGCTTCGCAGCATGCCGTTCAACGCAAGGCAAAGGTCGACACGTCGTTCAGCAAGAGGGATGACCGCAAACTGGTGACGTTGCTGCTTCGGGCGAGCGCCGCCGAAGCCAAGAAGGCTGTGTCCGAGGTAGAGGCCGCCCAGAACCACGGAACCAAGGCCGACGCGGACCTCGCGTTCGAGGCTGGTTGTTCGAGAACCCGTGACATGCTCGAGGAGGCCTACGCGGCATCTGACACATCCACCAACAGCGACGCGGATCTGAAGAAGCTCTTCGCGCCTTCTGACCTCGCGTTTGGCTGGATCGGCGCACTGCTCAGGCTGGAGCCGAGCACACCCTCGGGGACCAGTAGGGGCGCCGCCTCTCTACGTGACAGCAGCAAAGCCTGGCGTAAGCTGCTCGAGATCTACGGCTGGAAGCCTGCCGCCACGGCGAAGGCGCTTCGTCATCGCGGCGAGCGGCATGGCCAAAAGGCGCATCTCCATCAAAGCGAGCGCGGCCAGGCTGTCAAGTTGACGCTCGATCTGGCGCGGCACGAGGTCACGTTTCGGATGGGGCAACTGGGAGCGGACAAGACGGCAAACAAGGCGCTGGTCAACGAGGCTGCGTTCGCTTGCCTGGGACGTCTCGAGTTCGCGGAGTCGTGTCTTCGGCAGCCCTCCGAGATATCTCCTGATGGAACCGGCGACCCAACCAAGACCTTGGTTCCCGAACCGACCAAGGCCGGACTGAAGTTCAAGGACGACATCGCCGTGACCGTCCAGGTGCTCCAGAGCCTCTTTGCCGCCGGGCGCAAGGCCGGCGACACCAGCAACCTGGAAGACGTCTACAAGGCCGCGATCCGCCTGAGCCTGCAGTGCGGCATTTCGGCAGGAAACCACCCAGCGTACCAACCGGGTAACAACGACCCGACGCCGGTCGAGTTCGAGAGCTGGGGGGTGGCCGACTTGTGCGACCACCAGCTCAAGCAAGTGGAGGCCGGGCTCACGAACCTGGACGGAGCACTCGGCGTCTGGCAGGGCTTCCTCGATACCCCATCCTCGAATGAAGCCAAGGAGCGCCCCCTCGCGGAGCTCGCCGCGGAAGCCGCTCGCGATCAGCTGTTCGACCTGATGCTGTCTCCCCTGGAGGGCCTACCCGGCGCGGGGATAATCACCGGCTTCTACAAGATGGGCTGGGAAACCGCGAAAAAGAAGGC
>Ga0114931_10001333_pt1 | contig 31536 bp, 33 predicted proteins | sample 2SBtaG_FD_89579 | JGI IMG/M metagenome (GOLD analysis project Ga0114931, IMG submission 89579) | Deep subsurface microbial communities from Kolumbo volcano to uncover new lineages of life (NeLLi) - 2SBTROV14_V59a metaG | ecosystem: Environmental > Aquatic > Marine > Volcanic | place: Kolumbo...
AAAAGTCCTACTTCGTCGTCCACAACCCCCTACTTGCGTCGGGGAACGTGGCCGACTCCGTCGAGCCAAGCCAAGTTTGGCTGACGCCAAACGTTGGCAAACTTGGCTTCGACGGACTTTTTCCACTAAGCCGGGCGAAGGAAAAGGAACTTAAAGAGGTGCCACTCTCTTCTCCCTGATTGTGATGATTAGGAAGAGACTTGCAGCAGCCACACTTGCCGCTATTCTGAGTTCGCCTGGTGCCTTTCCTACTCAGCCCGCGTTCGCTCCCAGCACTGTCGAGGCGACGGAGCCGGCGCTTGACCTCTCCCACGAGCGCTACCAGGTCGACATGTCGCTCCGGGTGCCGCCCTTGAGCATCTTCAAGCCTTTCCCCTTCCTCTATGTGACGGTGGACGTCAGGGGCAAGGTCGGCGATGGGAACGTCGATTTCGACGTCTATCACGGTGACGATATCGTCTGCGAGGTCAATGGCACCTACGATCAGGCCGGTGCTTTCCATCTCATCTCAGAACAGAGGACGAAACAGACAGCGATTGACGGCACGTTCGATGGGGTCACTGTGCAGCTCATCGCCAAGACAATCGGCCATCACAAACCGAATCCTACGACCTACACTGCAAAGGTGCGCGAGACACGCTGGGATTCCCGGTGTGGGCGACGGGTCTTGGCGGTGGACTTCGCGTATCGGCAGGAGAAGAAGGAGAAGTGGGATGCCAGGACGGCCTATCTCCTGCCAGATGAACACCGCGTGGGCCCCAATCCTGGCTAGCGCTCGAGCGCCATGTTATGCGCCTCGATGTAGAACGCGATGAATTCCTTCCAGTCGCACAGCTCGGTGAGCTCCTTCGCGCTGATCTTGCTCTGGACACGGTCGGTGTGGCTGATACGCGTGAACTCGAACAGGCGGCGTGCGAAGTCCTGCACGACCTTGTCTGGGTCCTGCTTGTGCCGGTGGAGCACCTCGATGCCCGGGTTCATCTTGGGCAGGTGGGGCTCGATGAAACGGCCGAAGCCGGACAGATCGGTCGTGAACGCCACGACGCCCATCGCTGCGGTCTCCAGCGGCGTGTAGCCCCAAGGCTCGTAGTAGCTCGGGAAGAGCCCGAGATGGGTGCCGGCGATGGCATCGTAATACGGCAGGTTGATCAGACCATCGTTCCCATCCAGATAGACGGGCTGGACGATCACCTTCACCTTATCCTCCTCCCGGTTCTGCAGCCCGGCAGCGTAGAGCGCCCGAATCAGCTCGTTACTTCCTTCATCCTTGAGGTAATTCGTGCACAGAGGCGGGTTGCCTTGGCGTTTGAACTGGAGCATGTCCTTCTTCATGCCCTGAAGGAAATCTTTCGTGAACAGGGTGTCGCCGGTGACGTCCTTCCGCGCAAGGAAGTCGTACAGGACCTTCTTGAGGATGTTGTCCGCGTTGAACTGGATGTAATTGGTGATGTGATGGTAGTAGTTCTTGTTCTCGAGCAGCTCGACCTTCACCCCGGCGTGCTCCATCGGGATCCAGAAGAAGAGCGTCACGGTGCGTTTCTCGTCCTCGTTCTCTTTGAGGAGCCGGTTCAGCTCACCCAGCGCCTGGACGGTGAGGTCGATGCCCTTGTTCTTGAATTCGTAGCGACCGGTGATGAAGAAGATGAGGTTGTGATCGAGGTTGAAGAGGTAGTAGGGGAAGAAGTAGTAGGTGAGGAAGCTCCGCAGCGTCTCGCGGCAGGTGAGGTGCTTGATGCTCGTCTCCTCGAACGTGGGGAACTTGCTGATGTCCAGGCCGTTTAGGACGAGCACTTCAGGAGCGCGTCCGAGCAGCTTCTCCGCCTCGAGCCCGGTGATCTCGCTCACTGTGGTGAACACGTTGGCCTCGTGGGCGCAGGCCGTCTCGGTGAGGTGCTTCGCCTGCACGCCGTGCCGATAGGCTTCCCGCACGGGGTCGAGCGAGTCCAGCATCTCGTACAACGGCTCGCCCGAGCCCGCAATCGCGCGGCCGAGCATGGTGGCGTGCGTGGTGAAAACGGTGCGGATGTCACTGCCATAACGATTGAGGAAGAGGATGCCTGCGCCGGTGAGCCATTCGTGGAAGTGCGCGACGAGCTTCTTGCCCGGACGCTCCTGCTCGATGGCGGCGAGTAGCTTTCCAACTGCAGCCGAGAAGATGATAGGTTCTTCGTATTCCCAGCCTGCGCCGAGGCTGTCGATGCGGTGGCTCTCCCAGAGCTGCTTCTTCAGGTCATCCTTCCACCCGGAGACCTTGCTGCAGTCCAGGAGGATGACATTCGGTTCGCCTTTGATCTGCCAGGTGCCGTAATGGCAGGTGACGCCCTCGCGTCCCAGGCGCTCCATGGCGCGCTTGATGTCCTCTGGCGCTTCGCACGGCTCGAGCTCCATCGCGGCCTGCTGCTCGAAGTACGGGCCGATGAGATGATAGTCCTTGTAGTGCTGCATCATGAGGGCTGCCTTGCTCTTCAGGACGGTGTGGATGCCGCCCACTTTGTTGCAGACCTCCCAGCTCGTCTCGAACAGCGAGTCCGCGTGCGGCTCCTCCTCCTGTCTCGCGGTGGTGCTCATGGTGGCTTTGTTTCCTGTTTCGTGTCATTCCTTGCTCTTCAGGTGTACCAGCTGACGATGACGCCGAGGATGAAGCCGATGATGGTGCCGAGAATGAAGCCGTAGACGAATTGCTTCACCAGGAACCGCATGTGCTCCTCCGCGCTCACCGGGCGATCGACCTTCTCGGTGATGGGGACGTGGGCTGGCTCGTCGCTCACCGCTGCCGGTCGCGGATGCCGCTCCGGCAGCCACTCCTCCCGTGGCGGGAGGCTGACCTCTTCCCCGTCGCCTTCGCCGGGCGGCGCCGGCATCGCCTCGTCGGTCGATTCGACGCTCGGTTCGGGATCCACAGCGTGCACTTCAGGGATTTCGCCGCTGAAGGTCTCGAGCTGTTCGCTCGGTTCGCCGATGAGGGGTGGCGGCCGCGCAAAAGACCCTTCCTGCGGCTGAGCTTCCTGCTCGTGCGCGAAGAGCTGCTCCTCGATGCGTTCCTGGAAGTCTGGCAGGTCCTCTTTCTCGAGCTGTTGCTCAGCCTTCCCCATCTTGTCAGGGAAGAGCGCCTCGTTCAGGAGCTCGACCGTCTCGACGATGCTGCTCACCTCCTTGAGCTTCTTCGCGAGCCCCTGCTGCCGGAGCACATCGCCGACCCAGTTCGCGAAGTCGTTCTTCTCGTTGTTGACGTGACCGTAGAACTCGTCGTAGGAGATACTCTCAATCTTCTCTTTCAGTCCCGCCAGATCGGCGACGGTCGTGCCGTCCCGGAACCGGAAGTGCTTCTCATCTGGGATATCCAAGGGACCCACCTCTTTTTTTTTCACCCTGGACCGTTGCCGGCCTACTTCTTCTTCATCGCCTTGTCCGCGACATGCTTGTAGATTGTGAACTGGAGGTGCTTCGGGCCAGTGACGCCGACCATCTTCTCCGCCAGTTCGATGTCATCGAAGACATGCTTGATCCAGTTGTAAAAGTCATTTCGTTCCTCGTTCACGTGGTAGTCGAACACTTCCTGTTCGATATGATCCATTATCTCGGCAAGCTCCTTCACGTTCTTGACGCGCTCGCCGTTCACGAAGAAGAAATGACGCTCTTCGGGCAGCTCCTGCGCGTCATAAGTGCCGAGGCTGATCCGGAGCTTGGTCGCTTTCTTGGCCTTCTTGGCTGCGGCCTTCTTCGGTCTCTTGCTCTTCACCGGTGCTGTCTGTTTGGTTGTCACGCCGGCTACCGCTTTCGTCCGCGCTTTCTTGCCGGTTTTTTTCTTGCCGGTCTTCGCACGCGTCTTTCTCGTCGTTTTCTTTGAGCTCTTGCTTGCCTTCTTCATCACCATCTCCACCACCTCTTCTTGGATGCTTAGCTCTCCTTTGCCGTCGCGAGAATCTCGCTCGGGTGCTCTGTCAGGGTCGTGCCGTGCTCTTCTTGCCGCTCTGTCTTGGTGCGCAGCGCGAGGTCGTTGAGCACGTTCATGAATGCGATGTAGCCCTCGTAGGGCGTGTCATAGGGGTTGAAGTACTTGTGGACGTCGCCGTCGCTGAACCACTTCGTGCACATGTAGTAGAAATGGTCGCTCGTCGTGAGCCGTTTCCAGTCTTGAATGATCTCTTTGTTGCCGGAGGCCATGACCGCGTCGCGCAACCGGTAGAGTTCGTCAATCGCGCCGTGCTGCATAGGGTTGCCGAGCCAAGCACTCAAGTCCCGTTCCAGATCTGCCCAGCTGATGAAGTTGTGGATGTCGAGGACGCCGAGCGGCGGGTAGCTGGCCGCGACTTCGCTTGGGGTCTTGAAGTCGTTGTCCGGGTGTTTCAGGAGCTCGCCGGGCAGGCGGTCCATGAACTGGAAAATGCCGGTGTCCTCCCACTGGTGCTCGCCGAAGGTCTCGTAGTCCATGAACAGGTTTACCACGTTCCCGTTTCCGTTCGTGGCGTTGAGCCACCGGCAGAACTTTTCGACCGTGAGCGGATGCTCGTTCCAGCCCTTGTTGCTGAAACGGAATGCGATATCATCGCTCAATTTGTAGTTCTTAGGAGAAGCTTGATGTCCGGTGCCGTGACCGAAGTGTAGAGGAAGTTCGGGCTGCGCCAGCCCAGGATGTGATCCGCTCCTTCGCAAAGCACTGCCGAGAAGCCCTTGTCTTGGATGTGCTTGGCGAGCTCGTTGTTGAAGATGAGTTCCGTGTTGCGGAACACGTTTGGTTTTTGGTCGAAGAGCTGTTTGATCTTCGCGCTGTGCATCTCGACTTGCTTGTCGAACTCCTCCTTGCTGTACAGGAAGCTGAGGCTGTGATAGTAGGTCTCGGCCATGAACTCGACGCACCCGGTGCGCGCTAGGGCCTTGAAGCTCTCCAGCACTTCCGGTGCCCAGCGTTCGAACTGGTCGAGCGCGGTGCCGCTGATGCTGAAGCTCACCTTGAACGCCCCCTTGTGTCGCGTGATGAGCTTGAGCAGGAGCGCGTTCATCGGGAGGTAGCATTTCTTCGCCACCTTCTCTATGACCTCCTTGTTCTTCCGGTCATCGAAGTAGGCGGTGGTCTTGCCGATGTCGAAAACGCTGTAGCGTCGCAGCCGTTCGGGCTGGTGCACTTGGAAGTAGAAGCAGATGCTCACCATCAGAGCACCACCTCGCGATACACGCTTTCCATAATCTTCGCGGTGGCGTCCCAGTTGAAGCTGCGCACCTCGACATTTCCCTGGCGCCTGAGCTCCCGATGGAGCGTCGGGTATTGCAGTGCGGCGATGATCTTGCTTGCGATGTCCTCGACGTCCCAAAAGTCGACTTTGAGCGCATTGTTCAGCACTTCACTGATGCCGCTCTGCTTGCTGATGATGACCGGCGTTCCTTGGTTCATCGCCTCCAACGGGACGATGCCGAAGGGTTCGCTCACGCTCGGCATGACAAATACGTCCGCCATGCGGTAGAGCTTCATACCTTCCTCTTGGTTGACGAAGCCGGGGAAGATGATCTTGTTGCCGATGCCCATGTCCGCTGCGCGCTCAATCATGCGCGGGAGCATGTCGCCCGCGCCCGCCATGATGAACTTGACGTTCGGGTCGAACTCGAGCACGCGCTGCGCCGCTTTGAGGAAGTAGTCGGGGCCTTTCTGCAGGGTGACGCGGCCGAGGAAGAGGACGATCTTGTCGTGTTCCTTGATCTCGAAGCGTTCCGGCAGCGATGGCTTCTGGCCGAACTCGACCGCGTTGTACACCACCCTGATTTTCTTCTCAGGGATGTAGTATTGGTGGATGCAGCGATTCCGGATGAGGTTGCTCACCGTGACCACCCGGTCGGCGGCATCCATCCCTGCCTTCTCGATTGCGTAGACGCGCGGGTCGGCGTGCTCGCCGCCGGTCTTGTCGAACTCGGTGATGTGGACGTGGACGATGAGCGGCTTGCCCGTCGCCCGCTTGAGCGCGATGGCGGCCGGGAAAGTTGTCCAGTCATGCGCGTGAATGACGTCGAAGTCGAGGCCTGCGTCCGCGACGAGGAGCACCACTTTCTCGGCGAAGAGTTCCATCTCTGCGAGGAGGTTGTGGCCGTAAAGCTTGCCGACCTTACCATCTGTTTCGCGAAGGAGGCGTTCGAAGCGTGCGCGGTAATCGGGCATGCCTTCGTATGCGCCGAGCAGGCTGTCAATCCTGGCGAACGTGATGCGTTTATCTGCGATGAGGTTGTCCGCGACGAGAAGCTTGACGAAATCCGCATGTACGTTCCTCGGCCCTGCTGGCATGATGTAGGTGATGTCGTTGTTGCGTTTCGCGAGCGCTTTGGTGAGCGCGTGACAGACCACGCCGACGCCTCCTGCAAAGTAGGGAGGAAACTCCCACCCTAGCATCAGTACCTTCACAACCTCACCTCTCTTCCCATCGGGAAGCCCCCAACCGGCTCCGAGTCAGTCTCCGGGGCGCTCCTTTCGGCAGCCTCATTCCCGGTGTGATAACCCTTCCTCGGGTCGACCTCTTTTTGTTGGAAACGATTCGGTGCATGATTCTTTATAAAATTTCTGTTTCTTCCCGTCGAGAATGTGGAAATGCTACTGATGCAAAGTGATGAGCGCAATAAATTAAGTGATTAAGTATTTATTAAGTATGAAAGTAAGTTATTTCCGAAACCTTTAAATATCTTGTCTTGCGGTTGCTCGCCATGGAATTCGAGGACGTGCTGGGCAACGCGAAATGGGACATCCTCGCGGAGGTCGCGAAAGGCGAACGCGCCGCATCCGACATCGCGCGCGCCACAGGGACGAGCCTCGCGAACATCAGCCAGCAGACGAAACTGCTCGAAGCCTGGGGGCTGCTCAAGCTCGGCAAGGAACCGAAGACGGGAGCGGGGAAGCCGAAACTGCTCTACAGGCTCAACAAGGAAGTGGCGCATCTCGCCATCGTCCGGCACGGCTACGCGGCCAAGAGGACGCTCTCCTTCGACAGCACAGACGAGCCGCTCCTCAACATCCTCTTCGTGCCGAAATCGGAGGACCGTTATTATCTCTTCAAGTTCCTCTGTCAACACGAGGAGTACCTCCGCGAGTGCCAAGCCGTGGCGCTCGTCGATGCGGATGACAAGGAGCTCCACCTCCTCGTTCTCGCTCCCGAGGCGCGACTCGACATGTTCCGCAAGAACTACAGCAAAGTGTCGCTCAAGGCCGCTGACGGCAAGCCAGGCAAGAGCATCATCACGTGGACGCATTCTGCGCAGGAGCTGCGAGACGGCTTCGCCAAGGGCGAGGACTACTACATCAATTTCCTCAAGAAACACCGCATCCTCGTCGACCCGAACGAGGAGCTGCGCCTGCTCATCCAGGAAGCGAAAGAGGTGAAGAGGTCCGAAGGGTGAGACCATGAACAAACTGGCCGCGCTGGTCCAGGAGATACCATATGACGACTTGCTGAAGCTCAGGAAAGACATCATGGCCGGCAATATGCTCCGTCTGATAGAGGAACGCATCGCCACGTTCGAGAACCCGAACAGGGTCTGTCCCACCTGCGGCCGCGAGGTGCACCCGAACGAAGCCCTCACCCTGTATTTCGGCCCGAAAGGGCTGCGGCAACGCGCGAGCTTCGACGGCGAGGACTGCCTCAAGCACTTTCTGGAGAACGACACTCCCCACTGACCAGTCTTCCTCTCTAAGCGTTACCGGCTTTGACGGACTTTTTCTCCATAGCCGAACCAACAGCAACGTTTAAAAAAGAGCGACGCCATCCGAGACACGATGCCCCTGAACAAGCTCAAGCGCCAATTTGAGGATCGCAGGCTCAGCTTGATTGACACCCTCCAGAAAGGGAAGGATCAACTCGAACTGAGCAAGCAGCACCAGCTCTACGGCGCCATCAAGGAGATCGAGCAGTTCCTCAAGGCGGTTGACTACCACCGCGAGCAGCAGATTTCGGCGGCGGATTTCGAGCTCCGCAAGGAAGGACCACGGGCGTTGAGCACGCGTATGATGGAGAGCGTCAAGACCGGCGCGGAGAAGACCGCGGGGTTCATCGGCAGCACGGTCTATGCGGTCTACGACAAGGTCATCCTCGGCACCGGCCGTGCCATCAAACGCACTGGCAAGCGCTACCGCATCTACAAGCAAGTGATACGGGAAGTCAAAGAGCGCGAACGGAAAAGTTAGCGTCCTGCCACCCGTTATGGAATCGTTCTAGAATCTCTGGAAACCTAGACTGCGCGCTTCTTGGCGCGCATGAAGACGAGGCCGTTGCGCTGCTCGACCTGACGCTGGACGAACAAGTTCTCGGTCATCGAGACGAAATTCAAGAACCGCGACTCGCCCACCTCATTCTTCGTGACAGCGTGGAACAACGATAATCCCCGAAAGCAGGGGAAACAGCAGGGTATTTTAAGGCTTTGGGAGACCGATATACATCTTCGTATACTAATGTCGAAAACTTTTTATGTATCTGTGGCTGTTCTCGCGGCAGGGGGGCGCAAACTGCGGGGTTTGACTGATGGATGCTGAGGAGTTCGACGAGCTGATGCGCGTGCAGCGCAACATGGCCACGAGGTTGCGCAGTGAGAACGAGCTCGACCGAAAGGTGAAGCTGCTCAGCGTCATCCAAGGATTGAACGCGGACAAGAAAGGCCGCATCTTGACAGAACAAATCGTCGTTGAGGCGCGCGACCAGGGATTCTCGGAATCGGAAGTGGACGCCCTGCTCGACGAGCTCGAGCGCGACGGCTACCTTCAACGGGTCGAGATGGGCATCATGATGCTCGTCTAGAACGGCGTCGACTCGGGATGCTTCCTGTCGGGCTTGAGCAAGCCCTTGTCAATTGCGAGGAGCGTGGCGAGGATAGTCTGGCCGTCCTTAATCGTGCCGTCCCGCACCATCTCCCAGAGCTGGGTGGCGGTCACTTCATGCACGGTCATCTCGTGTTCGCGCCTGTCTTTCCGCGGCCGCTCTACTTTCGACAGCATACGCGCGAAGAAGAGGTGGTTCCGGTTCTCCATCACCGGCACCGGCCAATAGCTCATGAGAGGCTCGAGATGCTTCGCGGTATAGCCCGTCTCCTCCTCGAGCTCGCGCAGCGCCGCCTCTTCCGGGCTCTCCAGCTTCTCAATCGCGCCGCCCGGAATCTCGTACAGCCAGCCTGGGCCGACGACGCGAAACTGATTCACGAGCACTACCTTGCCCTCGTCCGTAATTGGAAGGATGTGAATGCTCTCCTGCACCCCGGCGAAGTAGGCCTCACCCTTCTCACCCTTGCCCCAGTCCATCTCGACCTTCTTGACCCAGGCTCGCTCGTCGCCGTAGATGTCAAGCACTTTCAGGATGCGTCGCGGTGGCTTGTCTTCCATGATGGCAGAGAAAGGGAGGGCGGGGTTTTAATGGGTTGCGGTTTCCAGCGCCAAGAATGCCCTGTTCAAAAAGCTCTGCATGCCAGAGAATCAATACCCGAACAAGGTCTTCTGTTCGCTCCCCACTATCAGGTCGTCGAAGTTGGTGCCGAAGAAACCCAGGACAGAGTCCGCGATGGGCTTGAGCTGCTTCTCGATGTAATGGTCGTAATCAATCTTGCCGGTGACGTAGCCGACAGGTTCGGGGCCCTTGTCGGTCATGACATACTCAATGACTGTGCTGGACAGGCCGCCCTGCTTCTCTTCCAGGATGCGCGCCGCCTTGACGTGTGGCGGGGTTGTCTTGGTGTACTCCTTCAGGTTCTTCCGCACGCCCTTCTTGTAGACGAGCAGGTCATCGTACTTTCCCAGCTTCAAGTCCTCGATGAACTCCTTGACGAAGCCCGTGACTTCCTCCTCGTGGAAGATCTTGTCCAGGAGCGTGAGCTGGAACTTCTTCGACACCTCGGTCCAGTCGCGGCGCACGAACTCGAGCCCGGTGAAGTCGAGCTCCTCCTTTCCGTGCTTGACGAGCAGGCCGGCATAGCGCTTCTTCGCGCCGAGTTCCGAATGGCGCAGCGTGGGCATGAGGAACTTGCGGTAGACCTTCTCCGCCTCGAGCTCCATGTAGTTTGTGCGGTGGAACTCGCGCCGCACGTAGCCCTTGTAGAACGCGTTAATCGCGTCCTGGATCTTCACACCTATCTTCTCTGCTTCCTTCACGTCTTTCGCATTGCTCTTGACGAACACGCTGTCCGTGTCGCCGTAGATGACGTCGTAGCCCATCTCCTCAGTCTTCTCCACCGCGAGCTTGATGAAGGTCCGCGCGAACCCCGTGATAGCGTTCCCCATCTCCAACGAGAAGAACCGGCAGTTCGGGCTCGCCAGGACGCCGAAGAAGCTGTTCATCAGGGTCTTGATGGCCGCGCTCGCCACCGTGTCCTTGCGCTTCTTCGCCTTGTCCCGTTGCTCCCACAGGTGCTGGATGATGCCCGGGAGCAATCCCTCGCCGTTCCTGAAGCAGGCGCCGTTCGGCGCGACGATGATGTCTTTGGTGGTGACCTTCTCTTTGCACTCGGGCAGGAAAGCCACAGGGTCGATGTTGAAGCTGCGGATGACGCTCGGATACATGCTCTTGAAGTCGAGCACGAGGATGTACTCGTAGATGCCCGGCTTGCTCGCCATCACGTAGCCGCCCGTTATGCGCTCAGGCTTCTCGGTGTAGGTGCCCGTGGGGGCGACGATGCCCGCCGTGTTCATCTGCCGGATGTACACGCTATCGAAGCTCGCGATGGAGGCGCGGACGCGCTCCAAGGTGAGGCCAGTCAGCATGCTCCGCAGCGCGGTGAGCTCGACGAGCTGCAATTTCTCGAGGATCCTGAGGACGAGCACCGAGTCCTTCAGGTTGTACGCGATGAGCTTCTCGGGATCTTTCGTGTAGAGCGTCTCGATCTCAATGTGGCGGTTCTCGCCCTGCAGGAGCTTGCCCTCACCGAGGAACTCCTGCGCGGCTGTCTCGAGCTTGTAGTCATCGAGCTTGACGAAACTGCTCCTGAGGAGATGAATGCCGTCGAGCACCTGGCGGCCGGGGAAACTGGCCGTGCTGTCCTTCCAATACGTCTTTTCCAGGCGTAGGGTGCACTCCCAATCTGTCCGGCCGAGTCGAAACGGGAGCTTGTGCGTGTCGAACCGCCGCTTCAGGTCGGCAAGGTCGAAGTCGATGCAGTTCCACCCGGTGATGATGTCCGGATCCCATTCCTTCACGAGCGCGGCGAAGCGCTGCAGCAGCGGGATCTCGTTCTCGAACAGCTCGGTGTGCGGGGCTTTCACGCCTTTGTGTTTCGTAGCGCCCGGCTTGGTCTGGAAGAGGACTTTCCTCTTCTTGTCCATCACCATGCTGATGCTGTAGAGGTGCTCCCCGTCCATGCTCGTCTCGATGTCGAAGCTGAGCACGTCCAGCGTGGGCGTGTACTCCACCGGCGTGAAGCTCGGTTCCTCGTAGATGCGGTCGACGTACTGCCCCTTCTTGTGCTCGCCGTGGATGTCGAGCGTGGCGTAGATCCCTTGGCTCATCAGGAAGCGCTGCGTGAACCGGATGTCGGCCTCGAAGCAGGGGATGCCGCTGTCCTCGAAGGCTTGCCGCACCTTCGGCACGTCTCGAGGAACGGTGAGGACAACCTTGTGGACGGGCTCGCCATCCATGCTCTTCATCTTGACCGCTTCCTCTTCGAAGGGCGCGATCCGTTTCGCTTTCTCCAGGTCTTGCTTGCGGATATAGAGGAAGGGCCGGAAGGCGTTGATGGTGAGGAAGGATTCGCCGTTGTCGAGGCGGCCGAAGAGGTAGACATAGGCAGCTTCCTTCCCGGACTCGTCCTTGAGGAGCCGATAGGTACGATCGACGACGAATCCTTTCATCTCTCGACGGAAGGTAACGCGCTATAAAAAGATGGTGGGCTTTTGGCCAGTGAGATATTTTCCATATAGATAAGAATTCGGGACATTTTTAAAAAGGAGAAGGGTTTCCAGCGCAATATGTCCAAGATTGTCATCGTCGAGAAGGAGAAATGCAACCCGGAGGGCTGCGGCGGCTTCCTCTGCGCGCGTGTCAGCCCTTCGAACAGAGCCGGTAAGGAGGCCTTCTACAAGGATAGTGACGGCAAGATCGGCGTGGACGAGGAGCTCGTCTCGGATATTGACAGGATTGCCGTGAAGAAATGTCCGTTTCACGCGTTGAAGCTCATCAACTTGCCAGAGCAATTGACTGAGACACCGGTTCACCGCTACGGGAAGAATGGCTTCGTCATCTTCCGATTGCCAGTGCCGATTTTTGGTAAGGTCGTGGGCATCCTCGGCCGGAACGGCATCGGTAAATCCACTGCTATCAAGATCCTCGCGGGCGTCCTCGACGTGAATCTGGGCATTGTCGAGAACGAGGAAAAGGCAGATATCCAAGCGCTCATCGAGCACTTCAAAGGCAATGAAGCGCAGGGCTACTTCGAGAAGCTCCGTGACAAGAAAATAAGCCTCAGCTACAAGCCGCAGCAAGTCGAGCAGATAGCGAAGAGCTACAACGGCAAAGTCGGCGATCTGCTCAAGAAAATCAATGAAAAGGATAAAGGACAGTTTGATTCCATACTCAAAGAACTCCAAATAGATCATTTGTTAGAAAGGGATATCAGGGTCTTGAGCGGTGGCGAGCTCCAACGAGTGGCGATTGCAGCCACCGTGCTCAAGGATGCGAACGTCCTCTTCTTCGACGAGCTGACCAGCTATCTCGACATCAAGCAGCGTATCAAAGCAGCGCACTTCCTGCAGGGCCTCGCGAACGACGAAACAGCAGTGCTGTTGATCGACCACGACTTGATTATCCTCGATTACATGAGCGAACTTGCGCACCTGCTCTACGGTAAGGAGAACGGCTACGGCATCGTCAGCCAGCCGAAAGCGACGAAAGCGGCCATCAATGTCTACCTCGACGGCTACCTCAAGGAGGAGAACGTGCGCTTCCGCAATCATAGAATCCACTTTCCCAAGCACGCGCGGGAGAAACGGGAAGGCAAGGATGAGAAGCTCGCCGAGTGGCCCGCGATTGAGAAGCGGCTCGGCTCATTCACCCTCTCCGCGGCTCCCGGCACAATCAGGAAGCATGACATCATCGGCATCCTCGGCGAGAACGGCATCGGTAAGACGAGCTTCGTGAAGGAGCTCGCGCGTATCGAGGGCGAAACCTCGAAGGGCGCGCTGCACGTCAGCTACAAGCCGCAGTACCTCGAGGAGACGGAAGGCTTCGACAAGGAAGAGCTCGTCGGCAGCTTCCTTGAGCACGCCATGCAGTACGACACCCAGCTCGTCAAGCCCCTCGACCTCGCGCCGCTCTACGAGAAGAGGCTCGGCGAACTGAGTGGGGGCCAGCTCCAGCGCGTCATCATCGCCCGCTGCCTCGCGGCGGACGCCGACTTGTTTCTCCTCGACGAGCCAAGCGCGTATCTTGACGTCGAGCAGCGTTTGCTCATGAGCAAGATTATCAAGGAGATGATGGAGGCGAAAGGCAAGGCCTGCTTCGTGGTGGATCACGACCTGCTGTTCGTCGACTACCTGAGCGAGAAGCTCATCGTCTTTGACGGCGAACCCGGGAAGAAGGGCAAGGCCCTCGGCCCTTTCACGATGCAGGAAGGCATGAACAAGTTCCTGCAAGACCTCGGCATCACCTTCCGACGCGACGAGGAGAACAACAGGCCGCGTGCAAACAAACTCGGCTCGGTGAAAGACCGCGAGCAGAAAGCGTCGGGGAAGCGCTACTATGCGAGCTAGCACTATTCTTCTCTCAATCCTCCTCACGCTCTTCCTCCTCCTCGCAGGGTTCTTCACCGTCTACTACGACTACGGCGCGCATGGCGTCTATCGCCAGCAGGGTTGGGACATGGAGCAGAAGGCGCAGGTCGTCGCCACCCTGAATTATCTCGGCTACCAGGACGCGGACCTCTCGTTCTACGACGACAGCGAGCGGAGCCACCTCGCCGACGTCAAACACCTGCTGACAATCTTCAGGTTACTCACCGTCCTCCTCTGCCTCGTCGTGCTCGCCCTCCTCGTCAAGGCGGAAAGGACGACGATCCGGCGCTCCTTTCTCTACGGGGGCATGGGGACGATAGGGATTGTCATCTTCCTCGCCCTGCTGAGCATCAACTTCACGAGCTTCTGGACATCATTTCACGCGGTCCTGTTCCCGCAGGGCAACTGGATGTTCCCCGCGGAGAGCGCGCTCATCACGCTCTTCCCAGAATCCTTTTTCCGAGGGTTTGCCATCCAGGTCCTGCTCGCGGGCTGGAGCTACGGCATCGTCGCCGTCATCATGGGCAGGTTCTTGAGAACTACACCTTCCGGATGAAGGTCAGAAAGGCGGTGTGCTGGAAATCCTTCAATTCGGGTCGGACTACCGGGCCGTCCACTCTCCACTTACGCTCCATCACCTCGACGGTCTTGAGGTGGAGAAAGGAATCGTCCAGCGCTTCGACGAGGTGCATCGCTTGCGTGATGCACGGCGTGTACGCGACGAGCCACGCACCCTGCTTCAACACGTGCTTCGCCGTCTCCAGCGCTTTCCAGGGCTCGGGCACGTCGAGGAAGAACAGATTCGCGTCTTTCACCTTCACCGTGGCCGCGTTGTACGCGTCGCCGAGCGCCACATCCACGTTCTTCACGGCGAGCGCTTTCAGATTCTTCTTGACGAGCTCGACCGCATTCTTGTCCGTGTCGTAGGCGTGCACCTTCTTCGCCACCCTGGCGAAGAGGATGCTCGAGAAACCTGAACCTGCACCGATGTCCACCACGACCTCGTCCTTGCTCAGCCCGGTCGAGGCCATAATCATGCCGAGGTCCTTCGGCTGCACGACCTGTGCGCCGCGCTGCAGCCGGGCGTACTCGTCTATGAAGGTCGCTGGCAGGATGGTGAATTCCTCCTTGCCGAGGACGAACTGGCCGCCTTCCTGCAGTGCTTTCTTGGGGATGGTGCCGAACTCGGTGTGGTACTCTTTCTTCTCGTCGGCTGCGTAGAACTCCGCAGTTTTCCTGTCGTGCTTGTTCTTCTGTGTCCGGATGATGAGCCGTGTCATGGTTCCACCTCAGAGCTTGAGCGATTGGTTCTTAATCGTGTTGAGCACCAGCAGCGTCTCCGTCCGTTCGATAAAGTCATGCTTCTGGATGCGCTTCAGGAACGCGTCGAGGTCGCGCGTCGTCCTGAACCGGCAGAGGATGGTCGTGTCGAAATTGCCGGTGTGGTCGAGGACCATGTAGACGTGCTTCTCAATCGCGATCTTGCGTTCTACTTCAAACAGCTTGCCTTTCGCCACGCGTACCTTGACGATGGCGTGTACATCCAGGCCGAGCTGCTCGTAATCGATCGTTGCGGCGTAGCCTGCGATGACCTTGCGCTCCTCCAGCGCCTTGACGTGCTTCATCACAGTGAGGACGCTCATCCCTGCCTTCTTGGCGAGTTGACGATAACTCAGTCGCGCATCCTCCTGGAGGAGCGTGATGAGCTTCTTGTCCTTCTCGTCGATTGTCATGGTACAACTGTTTTCGAGATTACGTTGTTTCACCTAAAAACTATATCATTTATTAATTTTTTTATTTTTTTTATTGTCTTTTGTAGTAGTTATTTTCAGAAAACTATAACTATCAGCTCTGTCGTCGCAAGGGATACGGAGCAGCGGAACGCGCTCTGCAGCAACTGACGGGGTGGAACGTATGAACCATATCGATATCAGCGAGAAGGCCAAGCTCCTGGGTGATGAGATCCGCGACTACGTCGCGGAGATGCAGGCGGCGAGCTTCCGGCCGAAGACGGCAGCGGATGTCCTCGAATATGTCAAGAAGCAGGGGATTGACAGCATCAGGCTCTGGTTCACCGACCTCGTCGGTAGCCTCAAGATGTTCGCGATCACGCCCGACGAACTTGCGGGGGCATTCAAGCAGGGGATGGGCTTCGATGGCAGCTCCATCGACGGCTACCAGCGCATCAACGAGAGCGATATGGTCGCCTTCCCGCTGGCCGTGACCGCGCGCCTGATCCCATTCCGGATCGGGCCGGCGAAGGCCATCTGCATGTTCGCCGAGACGCGGAACGCGAAGACCGGCGAGGCCTACGCCGACGACCCGCGGAACATCCTCAGGCGGAACCTCGCCGCGATGAAGAAGGTCGGCTTCTCCCAGATGAACGTCGGGCCGGAAGCGGAATACTTCTACTTCGAGAACGACGACGAGCCCTCTGTCATCGACAAGGCCGGCTACTTCACCCTCAATCCGGTCGATGTGGGCGACAGCATCCGCGAGCTCACCGTCCTCGCGCTGGAGAGCATGGGCATCAACGTCGAGTATCACCACCACGAGGTCGCGCCGAGCCAGCACGAGATTGACCTGAAATACTGCGAAGCATTGGAGATGGCGGACCGCCTCCAGACCTACAAGTGGCTGGTGAAGGAAATCGCGAGAAGGGTTGGGGTGCACGCCACCTTCATGCCCAAACCCTTGGCAGGCGAGAACGGGAGCGGGATGCACACGCACCTCTCGCTCTGGACGAACGGCAAGAACGCGTTCTACGACAAGGAGGGCGTGCACAACCTCAGCAAGACGGCGCAGAGCTTCGTCGAGGGCGTCCTGGCGCAGGCGCAGGAACTGACCCTGCTCACCAACCCTGACTATAACAGCTATCGCCGCCTGGTTCCGGGCTTCGAGGCGCCCGTCTACGTCGCGTGGGCCGGACACAACCGGAGCGCGCTCGTCAGGATTCCTGAGAACAAGCGGGGGAACGAGAGCGCCACCCGCGCCGAGTTCCGGTTTCCGGACGCGAGCTGCAACCCCTATCTGGCGTTCAGCGCCCTCCTCATGGCGGGCCTGGACGGCGTCAAGACAAAGGAGAAGCTCCGGCCGGAGCAGAAAGAGGACCTCTACCATCTGGACTCGGTGGCACGTGAGGAGAAGAACATCGCCGCGTTGCCGCACGATCTCTACGCGGCAATCAAGGCGGCCGAAGGCGGCAGCATCGTTACCGAGACGCTCGGCGAGACCGCGGCGAAGAAGCTCATCGAGCTCAAGCTGCACGAGGTCGACGACTATCGCTTGCAGGTGACGAAGCTCGAGCTGGAGAAGGGGTTGAGTTTGTAAAGCGGGTGCTGGGATTTGAACCCAGGATCACCGGTCTGCAGCCGGTTGCCTTACCGCTTGGCCACACCCGCATATCTCTTACGTGAACGCTGGGCGCTTTTTAAGGGTTGTGACCTAACTGAGAAATCTTCTCACACCCAATCCTGGATTCGAGCGTTCGCATGAGCTCGCGCGAACGATCTACATAGGATGCGTGGCGTGGCACAAGAAAAGCGTAAAGGCGATTCGAGAAGCGAGTGATATGTGTTTGGTGCGAGGGTTCTTGATGCGCGAGAAACGGTTGGAGAACGGGTGAGACGAGATTGATATCCTCAAATAGCAATCGCTCATACAGACCACAAGTGTACAGATATGGATCCTTGCTGTTGAGCAGGGCAAGACAGGCGAGCGCTTCCGCCTCCGACTCCTTGACATAGAATTGCGCATGCGCCATCTCGTGTGCGAGCGCGATTGTTCGATTTACTCGAGACAAACCGGTGCGTGTGCGATACAAACCTGTTCCGGGGAGGGAAAACCCTTGTCCTCCGATAAGTTCTTCATGGACGTAACGGAACCATGCAGCATCGCTCGGTAACACGAAAGGAGCAGGTTGCTCGCCGAGAGCACGCAGAACACTCGCTAAGGAGTCATAAATGCGTCGCTCCTCGTCGAGTGGTGGTGTGAGTGCTTCGTCGCGGAAAAGCGAAGAATAATAGGTGCGCGGGTCGTGCACATTGATTGCTCGTTGGGGTAACCGTTGAAAGGTCTCCAAAAGGGACGAGCGCCACGTCGGCGAGACGGAAACAATGGCAGAAAGGAAGATGGGGAGGAGGTAGTGGCGGCGCATAGTGAAACCTCATTCACCTCTCTACGGACCCGAGGGGATTCGAACCCCCGACCTACGGCTCCCTTCCCCCTCGGAGAGGGTTAGAAGGCCGTCGCTCTATTTGCCCTACCCTGGCCAATTCCTTCTCAGGAGACCTCGGAGGTATCCAAGCTGAGCTACGGGTCCTTGAGGTGACAGAGCAGGAACTGACTATTTAAAGATGGTGGAAGGATGGGCGAGAGCTTTTTATAACGAATAGTGTTCCTCCCTTCATGTCTTTCGCTCACCTCGCGGATTGCCACATCGGTGCCTGGCGCGACCCGAAGATGAAGGAGCTGGCCATCGCAGCATTTGAAGAAGCGACGAGCATCATCCTCGAGCGCGGCCTCGACTTCGTCCTCATCGCTGGCGACCTTTTCAACACGGCGGTGCCACCCCTCGACCAGGTGAAGCGAACCGTGACGCAGTTGCAGAAGCTGAAGGCCACCTCAGTTCCCGTCTACGTCATCGCAGGCAGCCACGACTACAGCCCGAGCGGCAAGACGATGCTCGACGTGCTTGAAGAGGCTGGTCTGCTCGTGAATGTCTTCAAAGGCGAAGCGACGGAGAACGGACAGGAACTCAGGCTCAGATTCACAAAAAATGAAAAAACTGGCATCAAGATTACTGGTATCCTGGGGAGAGCCGGTTCTTTGGACAAGCGCTACTATGAAGATCTGGACAGGGAGAGCTTGGAGCAGGAACCCGGCAAGAAGATATTCCTCTTCCACGCGAGCATCACCGAGCTGAAACCGAAGCGGCTTGAGCACATGGACAGCAGTCCGGCGAGCATGATGCCGAAAGGCTTCGACTATTACGCTGGTGGCCACGTCCACATCGTCGAAGAAAGGAACATCCCGAGCTATCAGCATGTCGTCTACCCCGGTCCCTGGTTCCCGGCGAGCTTCTCAGAGCTCGAAGAGCTGGCGCACGGCTCCTTCGTCATCGTCGACGACGACTGGAAGCTGGAGCGCGTCCCGGTCATCGTGAAGGAACGCGTCGTCCTCACCGTCGACGCGGACAAGAAGGATGTCGAGAGCGTGAACGTAGCGTTGCAGGAACTCGAGAAAACAGACGTGAAGGAGAAGATTGTTTTAATCAGGGGTGGTGGAGAACTCAGAGACGGACGCGTCTCCGACCTCAAATTCAAACAGCTCATGAAGCACTTCGCCGAGCATGGTGCGTACGTCGTCATGAAGAACACGGCCAAGTTGACCAGCAAAGAGTTTGAGCGCTACCAGCGGAGCCATGGCTCCACCGAGGACGTGGAAACGAACATCATCAAGGAGCACGTCGGTCAAATCCCCATCGGCCTCACGCCCGAGGAGGAAGCGGCGCTCACCAAAGCTCTGCTCGACATCCTCGGCCAGGACCAGGACGAGGGCGAGAAGAAGTACGAGTACGAGGAGCGCGTCGTCAAGGCGGCGCGGGAGCGGATGGGGTGATGACCTACGGCGTCCATCTGAGCATGGTTCGTGGGAAGGGGATTGCTTCCTTGATGTTGTCGAGTCCGCAGATCCATGCCACCACTCTCTCGACGCCAAGGCCAAAGCCGCTATGAGGAACCGAGCCGTACCTGCGCAGGTCGAAGTACCAATCATACGCTTTCGGATCCTCACCCATGGCTTTGAGTTCTTTCGTCATGCGTTCGATGTCAAGGTCACGCTGTGAACCGCCCACAATCTCACCGTAACCTTCGGGAGCGAGGATGTCGACGCAGAGGCAGACCTCCTTGCCGTCCTCGACGACGGGCGGCTTGTAGAATGCCATCGCCTCCTTCGGGTAGTGCGTGACGATGACGGGCACGTCGAAATGCTTCACGATTTCGTCCTCCTCGACGGTGCGCAAGTCCTTGCCCCACGTGACTTTCATACCTTTCTTCTCGAGAAGCTTCAGTGCATCTGCGTATTTCAAACGAGTGAAGGGCTTGTTCACGGCAGGTTGTAACTTTGCAACATCACGCTCAACGACTTTCAGCTCATCCTGACAGTCTTCAAGGACTTTCTTGACGATGTGTTTGATAACGCCCTCTGCAGAATCCAGCAGTTCAGGAAGCTGATACCATGCAGCTTCCATCTCGGCCATCCAGAACTCGGAAAGATGACGAGAGGTCTTGCTCGTTTCCGCCCGGAAGCACGGGCTGATGCAATAGAGTTTCTCATAGCTGAAGATACCCGCTTCACCATACAGTTGCCAGCTCTGTGTCAAGAACGTTTTCGTCTTGTAGTACTTCACTTCGAACAGGGTTGAGCCGCCTTCACACTGGCTCGGCTGGAAAATCGGCGGCGTGAACTCCTTGAAGCCCTGACCGTCAAAATATTCGCGCCAAGCCTGCAGCACCTTCGCCTTCACCTTCAGCACTGCCTGGAGCTTCCGCGAGCGCAGCGCGAGATGTCGCTTGTCCAGTAGGAATTCCGAGCTCTGGTCCTTCGTGATGGGGAACTGATGGCTCTCGCCGACGACGGTGAAATCCTTGACTTGCAGCTCATAGCCCGTGGGCGCGCGCTCGTCAGGCTTGATCTCGCCGTGCAACTCCAGCGATGCCTCTACCTGGAGCTTGTCCGCTATTGCGAAAGTATCATCTCCGATTATGTCTCGCTTGATGACGCATTGCAATATATCGGTGCCATCCCTGAGGACGACGAACTTCACTTTGGCCGAGCCGCGCTCGCGATAGACCCAGCCGCGGACGCTGACGCTGCCTTTTCCTTGAGCCATCGCTTCCTTGATTGTCAGGAACTTCATCGTGCTCCTAAGGAATTTGTGTTGTTTTAATAGTTAATGGAGAAAAGGAGGGTATGAGCTTCACCGGTCGATTTCCTGAGCAAGCCAGTAGGTTGTCACGCCCGCAATAGCTTTCCATTCTTCGCTCCGCATCCTGATACTCTTGTAGTGGCTCGCCGCGCTGAAGACGACGAAATCGTTTGCCAACACCCCTGCATCGACGTAGCCATCAAGGCCGAAGAGAGCTGGGAACGGCGGAACGGTTCCGACCTTGCACCCTGTCCTCTTGAAGACGTCGTCGGGAGATGCCAGGGAGACATTCTTTGAGTTCCTCAGCCGCTTTATCTTCTTGAGGTCGAGCCGCTTATACCCTGAGACGACACACATGAAAAACTCGTCTTTTGTTCGATCCTTCAACACCAAGGCTTTCGCAGCTTCCTCCAGCTTCGTGTCGCGCACCTTCGCCGCATCTTCAGATGTATGCACGTGTCCGTGCTCGAGCACCTGATAATCGTACCCCTTCTCCTCCAGAACAGTGATGATGCGGTTATAGACGGTCAAGTCCTCGTCTATGGAATCGGCCATTGTGAAGAAAAGGGTTTTTAACTATTTCTTGAGGCTGAGCCCGAGCGCGTCCAGCTGCTTCTTGTCCACTGCTGAGGGTGCATTCAGCATCAGGTCGCGCGCCTCCTTGTTCTTCGGGTAGGCGATGACATCTCGGATGTGCTCCTCGCCGCAGAAGAGCGCGACGAGACGGTCAAAGCCGAAGGCGATGCCGCCGTGCGGGGGCGCGCCGTACTTCAACGCTTCCAGGAGGAAGCCGAACTTCTCCTCTTGCTCCTCTTTCCCGATGCCCAGCGCCTTGAAGATTTGCTGCTGCACGTCGAGGCGGTGATTCCTGATGCTGCCCCCCGCGATTTCCGAGCCGTTCAGCACGAGATCGTAGCCCTTGCTGTACACCTCGCCGAGTTTTCCCTTTGCCATGAGGTCGAGCTCGCGTGGCTGCGTGAACGGGTGGTGCATCGCGTGCCAGCGCTCCTCCTCCTCGTTGTACTCGAACATAGGGAAGTCGGTTACCCAGAAGAGCGCCCATTCCGTCCCCAGCTCCTTGCGCAGGTCTGGCTTGTCGGTGCCGTACTTCTTGACCGTGTCCTTATAGCGCAAGCGCGGAAGCGGAAGCGTGAGGTCGACACCAAGAACTTCCTTGAAGACTTGTGCCATGAGCCCTTCGATCATGGTGAGAACATCCTCCTCGTCGACGAAGCTCATCTCGATGTCGACTTGCGTGAACTCTGGTTGTCGATCACCGCGCAAGTCCTCGTCGCGGAAGCACTTGACAATCTGCGCGTACTTGTCAAAGCCGCCGACCATAAAGAGCTGCTTGAACAATTGCGGACTCTGCGGCAAGGCGTAGAACTTCCCCGGGCTCAGCCGACTCGGTACCAGGTAGTCACGCGCCCCTTCCGGCGTGCTCTTCGCGAGGAAGGGCGTCTCGATCTCTAAGAAATCGTTCTTGTCGAGCCAGTTGCGGATTGCCTTTGCCGTCTTGTGGCGCAGCGCAAGGTTCCGTTGCATCCGCTCGGTGCGGAAGTCGAGGAACCTGTATTTCATCCGCGTGTCATCGTTGCTCTCGACCTTCGCATCGAGTTCCAGAGGGAGTGGCGCAGCAGGATTGAGCACTGTCAACTCTTCAGCCTTCAACTCAATCTCTCCCGTGCGCATCTCTTTTCGCACTTGGTTCTCCGGACGCGCATTCACTTTGCCTTTGATCTGCAGCACCGACTCTTTACGGATTTCAGAGAGTGAGGATTTCTGGACGAGCTCGGGAGGGATGAAACACTGCGTCATCCCGTACCGGTCGCGGAGCAGGACGAACCCGACCTTGCCTTGCACGCGAATGGTGTCAGCCCAGCCCGCAAGAATCGCTCTCTGTCCCGCGTGCTCCTTGCGGAGCTCGCCGCAGGTATGCGTCCGATAGGTCGTGCCGCTCGCTGCTTCCGTAGTGTCCATTATCAGTTCCAGAGGGGGAGGGTCGCTTTTAAAGCTACCGACACTCTAAACTTTTTTAAAGCGCCCTCGACCTTCAGCCATGGATGGCGACGAAGCCGAAACGCGACAGGAAGCGTGGAGAGGTACCGGGCAGCGACCTGCCCAAGCGCTACGATGCCGGAGAGGCCGAACCCAGATGGCAGGCCTATTGGCAAGACGAGGGTATCTACAAGTTCGACGACGCGGATTCTGAGAAGGACGTGTACAGCGTCGACACCCCGCCGCCAACTGTCTCTGGGAAAATGCACCTTGGCCACGCGTTCAGCTACGCGCAGCAGGATTACGTCGTCCGCTATCAGCGCATGCGCGGCAAAAACGTGTTCTACCCGTTCGGCACGGACGACAATGGCCTCCCGACGGAGCGTCTGGTCGAGAAGGAGTGCAAGGTGCGAGCGAAGGACTATGGCCGTGACGAGTTCCGCACAATCTGCCTCGACTACGTCAACGAGACGAAGCCCACGTTCATCCAGGACTGGATCCGCCTCGGTATGAGTTGCGACTTCAGCATCAGCTATAGTACGATTGACCTGCACTGTCAGAAGACCGGACAGAAGAGCTTCCTCGACCTGTACAAGAAAGGCCTGCTGCAGCGCAAGGAAACACCGGTTGCGTGGTGCCCGACGTGTCAGACAGCCATTGCCCAAGCCGAGTTCGAGAACATCGAGAAGCAGAGCCAGTTCAATGACATCGTCTTCACGAGCGACGGAAAGGAGCTCGTGATTGCAACGACACGTCCGGAACTCCTGCCCGCGTGTGTCGCCTTGAGCTACCATCCAGCAGATAAACGATACCAGAAACTCCAGGGCAAACACGCAATCGTTCCCTTATTCAATCACGAAGTGCCAATCATCCCGGACGAGGATGCAGATCCCGAGAAAGGCACCGGCCTGATGATGGTGTGCACCTTCGGCGATAAAGAGGATATCGAGAAGTGGTATAAGCATGACTTGCCGTTGAAGGTTGTCTTCACGAAAGACGGCAGGATGAACGAGCACGCTCCAGGCTATACTGGCATGAAGATTACGGAAGCACGCGAGAAGATTATTGAAGACCTGCAACAGGCAAAATTGCTGCGCTCTCAAGAGAACATCACACACGCGGTGAACGTGCATGAACGCTGCGGCACGCCCATAGAGTTCATGAAGACCAAGCAGTGGTTCATCACCCTGCTCGACAAGAAGGAGGAATTGCTCGAAGCAGCGGACAAGATTACGTGGTATCCTGCGCATATGAAGGTGCGATACGAGCACTGGGTAGAGAACCTCAACTGGGAGTGGTGCATTTCTCGGCAACGATACTACGGCGTCCCCTTTCCGGTGTGGTACACGAAAGACAGCGAGATTGTAGTCGCTGATGAAGCGCAATTGCCTGTCAATCCTCTGAAGAATACGCCGCGGGAGTATCGTGGTGACAAGGAGGCATTACTTCCCGAGGAGGATGTCATGGACACGTGGATGATCTCGAGCGTGACGCCGCAAATCGCGCTCGACTGGGTCGGTGACTCGAAGAACAAGATGAAACGCCTGTACCCGATGAGCATGCGGCCGCAAGCGCACGACATCATCAGGACCTGGGCCTTCTACACGATCACCAAAGGTATCTACCATCACGACCAGGTACCATGGAAGGACATCGTCATCTCGGGGCACGTGCTCGATCCGAAGGGCAATAAGATGTCGAAGAGCCGTGGTAATGCCGTCGAGCCGCAAGGCGTGATTGGAAAGTATTCTGCAGACGCGTTGCGTTTCTGGGCCGCAGGGGTGAAGCTCGGCGACGATCTCCCCTACATGGAGAAGGATATCCAGACCGGACAGAAGACCGTCACGAAGCTGTGGAACGCAACCAAGTTCTGCATCATGCACCTCAAAGACTATGAAGGTTTCGACGGCGAGCTCGCCCTCCTGGATCGGTGGCTACTGAGCAAGTTCAACCGGATTGTGAAGGAATGCACAGAGAACTTCGACCGTTACGAGTACTCGAAGACCAAGCTCGAGGTCGAGAAGTTCTTCTGGCAAGTGTTCTGCGATAATCATCTGGAGCTCGTGAAGGATCGTCTCTACATGCCCGAGAAGTACGGCGAAGACACCTTATCAGCAAAACACACCTTGTACAGTGTGTCTCTCGGCATCCTCAAATTGTTCGCGCCCATCATGCCGCACATCACCGAGGAATTGTACCAACTGTTCTACCGTAGCGTCGAGGGAAAGCGCAGCATTCATGTGAGTTCATGGCCCGAACCGCGCGAAGAATTGATTGATGAAAATGCTGAGGCTATCGGCGACGAGGTCGTGAAGATTGTCGCTGCTGTGCGAAAGTACAAATCTGAGCAGCAGCTCTCGATGAAGGCGCCCTTGAAGAAGCTGACGATCACGACCGAGCTGGATCTCGCGCTCGTCGAGCAAGACCTTCTCGCAGTGACGAGGGCCGAGACGTTGGAGCATAAGAAGGGTGCGTTCAAGGTGGAGATCAGCACGTGAAACAAACACCACCAAATAATAGTAACAAATATATATTAATGGCTTACTTCTAAGAACCTTCGGCCAATAACAAGGTGATATCGAATGGCAAGACGAGCATTTTTGGAAGATGACACTGAAGAACTGACTCTGCAAGAGCGGGTTAGTGAAGATTACGCCAGAGTCCAGAGCGCTGATAAGCCAAGTCTCGGCCCCCTTTCTTCCGACCTGTCCACTACAATTGGCTATGCGGTCTACGCACTCACGTTTGTAGGTGTCGAAGAGAAGAAAGCGATTGGTTATGTGGCTGAGTCGATCCAAGCCACACCTAACGATGAATTTGCGCGCAAAGCCGCCAACGAGATCATTAGATATGCCTTCACAACTGATAAGAGAGAGATCAAGGAGCACTTCAGAGACTACACTCCTCTTCGGAGAAGAAGTAGCGCTTGGGAAGAGGCGAGTCGCTCGGAGCAGCTCGTTGACTTGGCGACTTGCTTCCCAGATTATTATGGGATCGTCGAAGAGCTGTTCGATGCCGAAACGAAGGCGCGAGATCCAAGGAAGGTTGTTCAGAACGCGCTCTATGGAAGTGGGGGTGACGTGGGTTTCCGCCCGGAATATAGCGGTATTGGTGAGCATGAAGGGGGTAACAACCCGTACTTCACAGCACGGGATCAGGAACAGCAGCACTAAACCTATTTAGCTCTTCTTCATCTCATACCCTTCTTTCCCGTCGAGAATTTGCCACCCCCTTTGTCGACTCTCCTCACGGAGGTGGTCGCTCTCTGAGAAGTCCCTCTGCTTCCTCACCACTTCGCGCTGCTCGAAGAGCCCGTCGTCACGAGGGTCGAAACACTCAAGCATAAGAAAGGCGAACACAGGGACTGAAGAAAATTAGTCACTACATAATAAGAAATCTTTATAAATGGCTCCTACTTCTCTGCGAGTATGGCAATCCTCTATAATGGTACTGCCGCAGCTTTTTCAGAGAAATTGAAAGAGATGCATTCTCTCGAAGAACGCCTTACTCCACTCACTGGCAGACTGCTTCTCGATGCCTTGAAGCTTGTTGAGCGCGACGCCGATCCAGCAATTGTCAGTTTTGTCTTCACATGGTATCAGGAGGAGAGGATTCCAGACATTATCAAGGCAACAGGTGAAGCGACTGGCAACGAGCTCAACCGACGACTCTTTGAATACTTTCGCGATAACCTCGACGGCGCTCGTTCATGGACTGGACACGTGGGCTTGCCTGACCCAGAGTTTGAAGCGCTCCCCAAAAAATTTGGTTACTTTTCTCCTGAAGATATTCTCGCTGAAGCCTCCTGCCTCGCGAAGATTGATGGGGCTTCACCCTCTCTCTGTCGTGCGTATGGCGTCGATGAATTCTATGCTGAAAAGTTCCTGAACGTTAATCCTGAGCAGGCCGGCCTCGCTGCGATTCTGGTAGGGAATGGTCTTGACCCCCAACTCGCCTACGACAGCCTTGTGAACATTCCTGAAGAGGAGTACTCCTTCTTCTTCCGCACTGCTTATCTCGCGGCGCATGACACAAATCCAAACCATGGTGTGAATGCCTTTACGGGAAAGTTTCTTGAGCGGTACAGAATCCCTTCCCTCCCTACACAAATCATCCTCCCCGAGTTGATGGCGAATTGAACAGTTTGCTTGTGGCGATGCCTTGTGAGGCTAACATTACACCTGCCGCACATCCACGGAGATGAAGAACAGTCTTATAGAGGTGGAAGAGATGAATGAATCTTTTGTGACCGGGTTGGCTGACCAGTTCGGCGTGCCCGAAACCTCAGTTCAGGTTCTGAATACGCTGGTTGACGGGAATGACTTTTATAATGCATTGCGACTGCGTTCTGAAGGAATATCACTCGACAGGGTTGTTGGGCTCTTTGCGCTTCCTATACCTTTCAAGGAGTTGAAGGCCGATCTCGAAGTGATGCGGAGAGTCCTTCAGACGACAAATCCAAATATTATTACTGAATTCTACAGCGGTCTTTATGGTAAGGAGCTGTACGTTCAAGAACTGTTTGATGCCATTGTAGGGTTGCCTCCTGCAGAGTTGACTAATGAGAAGATGGTCCTTCTCAACGAGCTTGATCACAATAAAAGGCGTATCATTCTTAATCTCCTCGAGGGTCATTACCGGGATAGTCCTGAGGAAGCAGAGCACTTCTATGAACACTTGGATTCTCAGGTCTAAACCTTCTTTATCTTCCATCCTTCTTTCTGGTCGTTGATCTGATAGCCTTTCGCCTTGATCTCGTCGCGCAGCTTGTCGGAAAGAGCGAAGTCTTTGCTCCTCCGTGCTCGCTCGCGCTGCTCGGCCAAATCAAGAATCTCTTGTGGGATGTCGAGTTTCTGTTTGTCAAGAAGTCCGAGTCCGAGGACGTGATCGAATGATTTGACGAGTGCGAGTTCTTCCTTCTTTCCCAATCTCTTATCCCGCAATGCATTCCACAAAGTGGCGAGCGCCGTCGGCGTGTTCAGGTCGTCGTTGACAGCGTTGAGGAATTCATTCTTGTAGCTTTCCATCAGTTCGACAGCGCGTTCGCCACCGCTCTGCTCCTGCTGCTCGGGCAGCTCCTCGATGATGTTCAGCAACCGTGCGCGCGACTGCTTGGCGGAATCCATCGCCTCCCACGAGAACATCAATTGCTGGCGGTAATTGCCGGTGAGGAGAAAGTAACGATAGTCAAGCGCGTCATAGCCTTTCTCCAGCAATGAGTGCAAGGTGAGGAATTCCCCTGCCGATTTTGCCATCTTGCCTTTGTCATTGACGAGGAACTCGTTGTGCAGCCAGTAGTTCACCCAGGGTTTCTGCCAGGCGGATTCGGATTGTGCGATCTCGTTCGTGTGATGCACCGGGATGAGATCCATGCCGCCGGTGTGAATGTCGAAATGCTTCCCGAGATACTTTGTGCTCATGGCGCTGCACTCGATGTGCCAGCCGGGAAAGCCCTTCCCCCAGGGCGAGTCCCACTCCATCGCGCGCTTCTCATCCTTTGGGCTGAATTTCCACAAGGCGAAGTCAGTCTTGTGCTTCTTTCCGCCCATGTCGACGCGCGCACCCTCTTGCAGCTTGTCGACCTTGAGTCTGGCGAGCTTGCCATAATCATCGAGCTTGCTCGTGTCGAAATAGATGCCATCCTCTGTTTGGTAGGTGAAGCCTTTCTCTTCAAGGATCTTGACCTGCTCTATCTGTTCCTTGATATGGTCAGTTGCCTTGCACCACACTTTCGGCTCGATGATGTTGAGCGCTCTGCTGTCGCGCATGAACGCGTCTGTGTACCGCTTCGCGATGTCCCAGACGCTCACACCATCCCGCTTCGCGCCTTTCTCCATCTTGTCCTCCCCCTCGTCCGCGTCGCTGGTGAGATGGCCGACATCCGTGATGTTGATGACATGCATGACATCAAATCCGTTGTAGGTAAGAACGCGCTTGAGCGTGTCGGCGAAGACGAAGGCGCGCAGGTTGCCGATATGGGCTTCACTATAGACCGTCGGGCCGCAGCTGTACATACCGACCTTGCCGGGCGTAATCGGCGTGAAGGCTTCCTTCTTCCTCGTCAGCGTGTTGTAGAGCGTCAGCGGTGTTGCCATGTGTCGTGACAGTGCTTCAGCGTATTAAAAGCTTTAGGGTGGGAGACTATATTTTTTCTATATGGAAACAATTTTAGTTGCAGTATCCCGAAGCATCATTATCACCATTATTTAGTAGTTACAATACCGAAATATATATAAATGAGTGGTACTCCAACGATTAACAATAAAAGGAGATACCATGGACCTCGAGAACGTTGTGGGGAGCTCCGAAACCGGGCGCGATGCCGCAGTCGAGGAGAAGACAGCTACGGACTACATCATGGAGGCAGCGGAATGAATCCTGACAATCAACAGATTCCTGGCACTTCTGCCATGTCCGGTCGTGTCAGAACCCTTCTGGGCTGCGGCACCTTAGCCACCGGAATCGTTGCTATTGTCGGCAGCTTAATGTTCGCCGCTAACGCGATGAACCGTCAGGGGGATTTTGCCAAGCAGCTCAAAAGCTTGTACGCGATCCCTGGCACCTGGTATACGAGCGTTCCACTCAACGAGGCAATCAGACGGGAGCTTTCTGGCAATGCCAGTGCGAAAGGTGAGGATGCTGCCAGAACCAGGAGAGAAATCAACGCCTATCGCGAAGACTTCCTCGAACGCAACCCGGGTGTGCGAGCCATCCTGGAGAAACAGGGGGCAGGAAAGCCGATTCCATACAGCGTCGAAGTGGATTATGTGGAGCTTGACAATCAGCCTGGTTTCGGCACATAAGGTGAACTCGCAATGTACGACGACGATAACAACGGCTTTGACGATGAGGTGCGCACCTGTCCCATCACGGGGAAGAAAGAGAAGAAGACTCTCAAGTCCGTGCTGAACAAGAAAGGCAAGATTACTCGGTACGAGATGGACGAGATCTTCCTCAACGACGAGTTCTGAGAATTCGCTAGCGATACTTTTAAATACGATTGTTTCTTAAGGATTCCTGGAGGGTACCTGTATACACCTTTGTCGCAACGAAGAACCGTATTCTGGTCTCTCCCCCCGCCGGCGACGGCGGGGACCATTTTCTCAACGAGCTCCTTTTCTCAACAATCTTTATAAGAACGTGTCTGCCTCAAGGCCTCAATGGCAAAACCTGAGCAGCCGGAAGCGAAGCTCATCAGCTTCTGCCAGGAACGCGGCTTCGTCTGGGGACCCAGCCCGGAGCTCTACGGCGGCCTCTCCGGGTTCTACGAGTACGGCCCACTGGGCAAGCTCCTCAAGAACAACATCGAGAACACGCTGAGGAACGTGTTCGCGCTCCATGACGTCTGGGAGGTGGAATGCCCCACAATCATGCCGTCGAAGGTGTGGGAAGCCAGCGGGCATAAGGGCAACTTCACCGACCCGCTCGTGAAGGACACGGACGGGAATGCTTATCGCGCGGACAAACTCATTGAGGACTGGTTCGCGGCGAAGGGCAAGGATGCGGTGCCAGTGCTCGCCAGAGTGAAGGTTCCGTTCGATTATCTTGAGATTATCAAGGAATACAAGATTGTTGCGCCGAGCAAGAAAGCGCTCGTGCCTGAGATCCTCAATCACAACCTCATGATGCAGACGACCGTGGGTCTCGACCAGGAAGCATACAACCGGCCGGAAACAGCGACCACCACATACCTACCATTTACGCGCTACTTCGACTACTTCCGCAAGAAGCTCCCGTTCGGGGTCTACCAGATTGGAAAAGCGTATAGGAACGAGATCAGCCCACGGCAGTTCATCTTGCGCATGCGCGAGTTCACGCAGGCCGAAGCGCAGTTCTTCCTGTTCAAGGACCAGAAGCAAGGCTATCCGGGCTATGACAGAGTGAGGAAGCAGAAACTCATGCTCTGGCCGATACAAGCACAACTGGATGATGCAGGGCCGGTGATGTTGACAGTCGAAGATGCGAGAAAAAAGAAATTCTTCAAGAACGACGCTTTCGCGTACACGGTCGCGCTTGCTGCCGAGCTCTTCACTAGCATCGGTATCCCAAGCGACAGGATTCGTCTACGGCAGCACGGCCCGGACGAGAAGGCCTTCTACGCCGACGACGCGTGGGACGTCGAGGTGCGGTTGAACAGCTTCGGCTGGACCGAGATGTGCGGCATTCATGACCGGACAGATTATGACCTCAAGCAGCACGAGAAGGCGAGCAAGAAAAGCCTCGGGGTGAGCGACGAGACGCACAAGAAGGAGGTGCCGCACATCCTCGAGATTGCGTTCGGACCCGATCGCATGGTGTTTGCCATCCTCGACCTCGCCTACGACCCGAGAAGCATTGAGGAAGGAAAGACCACGCTGCAATTGTCTCCCTTCCTCGCACCCATCCAAGTCCAGATATTTCCCTTGGTCAAGAAGGACGGCATGCCGAAGAAGGCAAGAAGTATTTTTGAGGATCTGGTCGGTGAGTTCACCTGCTCCTACGACGAGGCTGGGAGCGTCGGCAGACGCTACCTCCGTGCTGCGATGCAGGGCACCCCCTACTGCGTCACGGTCGATGGCCAGACCATGGACGACGACACCGTCACGCTCCGCGACAGGGACACGGAAGAGCAGAAGCGCGTCAAGATTTCTGAGCTCGCGAGCACGCTGCACGCACTGCTGCGGGGGAAGGAGTTCTCGGCGCTCTAGCCTTTTCACTCCCCAAAAACTATATAAAATGACTTCTAGCCCTGAACAGCACTCGGCTCAGCGTTGCTCCCCTGGGAAGCAGGGGTTTTCCTCGCTGTGCTCGGTCGAGCCCCTTAAACGCATTTACGGGTTCATAGCTCAGGCTCAGCGTTGCTCCCCTGGGAAGCAGGGGTCTCCCTCGCTGTGCTCGGTCGAGCCCCTTAAACGCATTT
>Ga0114931_10001334_pt1 | contig 31525 bp, 34 predicted proteins | sample 2SBtaG_FD_89579 | JGI IMG/M metagenome (GOLD analysis project Ga0114931, IMG submission 89579) | Deep subsurface microbial communities from Kolumbo volcano to uncover new lineages of life (NeLLi) - 2SBTROV14_V59a metaG | ecosystem: Environmental > Aquatic > Marine > Volcanic | place: Kolumbo...
GAATGCCTCTGATGCCTTGTCCCGAGTGCTCGCAGAGAAATCAAGGACTTCGAAAATGTTCGCAGCAAGACTTGACGGGTCAATACATATCAGAATCCTCAGTTGGACGGGGTGAAGGGTGCGCTTGCGGGGGTGCAGGGCAAGGCACAACGATGCGGAATAGTCGTTCTATTCCAAAGAGTTGTAACGCCGCCCTGCGCCGTCGCAAGCGTGCCATTCACCCCGTAGCGTCGTCCAGGTGAACACGGCATTTGAAACCAATCGCTTTCATATCAATCGGTTACTATCTCTAACTCTGGGATTGAAGCGGTCAACTGAGGAATCTAGGTTCAACAGACGAGCCTCTTGCAAAACTCGTGAGCGACGATTGGCTGCCCCATTGCAGCCCATTTCCGCGCGGGAACCCGCTCCATGGAATAACCAAGCACCTCATTCCATCCCCGAAATGGCGTGGCGAAAATGGACTCGCCGTGGCGATTGCCACCCATCAACTCAGGGTATTGCAAGAGGCTCAGGGGATCAGTAAATCCCACGCCTTTAGGCGGCATGGTTGCTTCCCCCCCAGGCTCCCCTTGAGGGGAGAGGGAACAATCGGCCGTACGGCCGATCAATCCGGCTTGTAGCCGTATCCCGAAGCCACCGGCTCGGTGGAGTGTTCACAATCAAGAAGTCGGCGGAGCCAACCATGGCCTGCCCGCCGGGCTGGCACCGATCCGGCCAGCGCATTCCCAGCAATCGGCTAGGCAAGCTCAGACGGCGAGTGCTTGCCCGTCAAAAGCCGTTGCAGATCCGCCAGCGAGTCCAGCGACACCACTTCTTCCGGGGTCAGGGTACGGCCGATGGCGGCCTCCAGGTTCAGCACCAGGCGCATGTGGCCGAGACTGTCCCAACCGGCCACCGCTCCCAACCCGGCGTCATCGGGGATGTCCTCCGGTGCCGCGCCGAAAGTCTCGGCCATCAGTGCCCTGGCTCGGTCAGGCATCGTCCCTGACCTCCTCCGCGGGCGCCGAGTCCGCCGCCGCACGCAGTCGTGCCTCCCACTCATCGCGCAACAGGCCGAAAAGGTAGACGTCGACACGCCCATCGCCCCAGACCGCAGGCTGATCCGCACGCAGGATGCCTTCGCAGCGAAAACCCGCCGCTTTGTAGTTGAAGATCGACGGTAGATTGCGCCCGTAGACGGTGCCCTTCACCTTCTCGACGCCGAGGCGCCGGAACAGGAACTGGAGCATTCGGCCGCGCACCTCCAACGGCACGCCCCGGCCCCAGTATTCCTTTTCACCGATCACGATGTTGGTGCTGGCGACGCGTGCCCGGGGCTCGACGAACAGGCTGATGAAGCCGACCAGGCGAGTGGTCCGCCGACACCGGATCCCCAGGTGAAAGCGATTGTGGTCGTCAAACCGGGCAACGTGCGTTCGTGCCTGCTCGAAGCCCCAGTGACGCACCGGTTGGTTCAAGCCCTGCTGAATTTCAGGGTCATTCCACCATCGGATATAGCCTTCATCGACATCCGTGGAGGTTAGCGAAGCGATCACGAAGCGCGCGCTCCGAACCACCAGGGGCTGCCCCGGCTGCCAGGGCTTAAGTGCTTGACTCATTGACTTTCAAGCAATAGCGCCGCACCAAATCGCGATTGTATTTTCCCCGTTCGGTGGTCGGTATGGCGTCCACCACGAACCAACGCTAGGGCACCCACTCCCTGCGCAGGCGCCCGGCGCACCAAGCCGCGAGTTGCGCCGGGTCCAGGACCGAGTCGCGCAATTGCACGGCGATCGCCACCATTTCTCCAATCACCTCATCAGGCAGGCCGAAAGAGCACGCCGCCACCACCTCGGGATGGCTCTCCACGAGTCGATCGACTTCTTCCGGAAGCACCTTGACCCCGGCCCGATTTATCTCGAATTTCAAGCGCCCGGTCAATCGAATCGCGCCACCTGCGTCGATGCGCCCGCGATCGCCCGTCGCGTACCAGGCGTCCCGTGGCGGCTCGGGATCGAGGCCGTCGCGACGACAATAACCGAGCATTTGTCCGGCCGTGCGCAACAGGATCTCCCCTTCCCCGCTCCCGGTCACTCTACCGGAGTCGCTTCGGACCCGCGCTTCACCGTTCCACATCGGACCGACCAACCCATCTTCCGGCTCGAACTCGTCACTACAGGCACCGGCCACCCAATTTGCGGTTTCGGTGATGCCATACACGTTGCAGACCGTGGCGCCTTGCGTCCAACCGCACACCGCGCGCCAGAGCTTCCCCGACAAGGGCGCGGAGCCGATATGGACGCGACGCAGGGTACCTTCACGCGGATGCGGCGATGCCCTGAGCGCGATTTTCCAAAAGGCCGGAACCGAACTCATGAAGCCGATCCGATGGGCGTCGATGAGTGCGCCCATTTTGCCGATCCCGCCGAGTCCGGGACTGGTGAACAGGCATAGATTGCCGCCCGCCGATAGCGGCGTGAGACAGTTGCCGATCAAACCGTGACCGAAATGAGTCGGCAGTACGCACAATGTCCGCTCTAGCGCTGCCGGCGGGATCCGCCGCCGATTGGCGGCCAGCCGGGCGCCAAGTGCCCCGGCGCTGTGTACGACGCCCTTCGGGGTACCGGTAGTACCCGAGGTAAACAGGATGAGCGCCGGATCGTCGGCCGCGAGGGCGCCGAAGAGTGAGCCCGGGGTGTGCGATCCGGAAATTCGGGCGCTCGGCGGGGCGAACCGCGGGTGGTTCGGGAATCCGCCGACGACTTGCTTGGCGCCGAGGATCAGACGGGGTCCGACGAAGCGTACGATATTCGCGAGTTCGTCGGCGGTCAGTTCCGGATCGAGACAGCCCGCGCATCCGCCGGCATGCCAGACCGCCATTAGATCAACGAAAAATGCGGCACTTCCCCCGTGGGCAATCAGCACCCGATCGCCGCGCCGCACGCCCATCGCCCGGAGCGCGGCGCCGCGTTGCGTCACCCAGGCGGCAAGCCCTCGCGCCGGGTAATGATCCCCGTTGGCAATCTCGGTAATCGATCCGAACACCAATGGGCCGGCTCCTTTGCGCCAGGCGTCACCCCCGTGCGGTGAATACGCTATTCCGTCACCCGGAATTTTCGATACACGCCCTGTATGAACGCGGGCTCAACATTTGAAAATTTCCTGGCTGTACTCGCTCAACGGAGTCACCGGCGCGTGGTCGCGAACCTGCTCCTTATAGCCGGTGCGCCCGAACTCCTTGCGTAGTTCCCGTTTGAAGGACTTGAAGAAGTCGTGGAAACGGTCGCTCCCGATCACGCCGGTGGCATACAAGGCATCATCCGCCGGATCGTGATCGAGCGCGATCGCGGCGAGCGGTTGCGGCGGGGGACCGGTCACGACCGCTGCCCCCCGTGCCGGGTTGTAGACCGCGCCGTGGGCACAGCAACTGATCATGTTCGGCTTGCCGGCGATATCGCCCGCATTCGCGAGGTAACTGATGAAGGCATTCTGCTTGTCGATGTGGGAGAGCAGGTGCGCGCAGATCGCCGAATAGGCCACCACCGAGCGGCCCGGACCGACGCCGCCCGGCCAAGTGTAAGCGTCGCCCTTTTCGGTTGCGAGTTGCACGGATGCCTCCACCGCAACGCTCAGGTTGAGCAGCAGGCACGGGGTACTCTTAAAAGGGTAATGAAAGACATAGTTGAGATCGGGGACGAGGGCCGCGGATTTCAACGGCACACCCTGCGGATCCGTAAGCCGAACCCGTTCATGGGGGACGATGGTCGCGTCCGCCGCCGCGAAAGCGCGCGGGTGAGCGGCAAGTGCGGTGGCCGTTGTACACACGGCCACGAAGGAGCGTCGTTTCATTCTTGATTCACCTCGGGTGCGCGAATGGACGGGGGGCTGGCGCCCCCCGAACTCAGTGGTTCGCTCAGGTGAACAGATCGCGGTATAGCCCTTTCGCCCACTCGAGGTCGCGCTGCCCCTTCTGCCGATCGCGCTGCTCGTCGAGTTTGACCTTGTCGAAGGCGAAAGACTTACCGGCGCTGTTGTAGGCATAGTACGCATCGACGCTGATCGCCTCGAGCGGATCGCCACTAACCGCCGAGTAACAGATCGTATGCGGACTCTCCCAGGGCAGCGTGCCCTTGCCGGCCGCTCGAGCGGCGACCACCTTGGCGACGAAATGCCCCTCGGAGTTGGAGGTGTTGCCGCTCTTGGAGTACGGCATCGGCCGCGAATCGCCGGCCACGAACACGCGGTCGTCACCGATGACATTGTAATGGAATGGATCGATGTTCGCTTCCATCTGTGAATTCGGCTTGACGATCCCCAAGGTTTCGAGCAGTTTCGCGCCGCGCACCCGTGGATAGATCGCCGCGTCATCGAAATCGAAGGTCTCGAATTCCGAGCTGACCTGCTTCTTACCGATATCGACCTTGTTGATTTCCACCGATTCCACGCGCTGAATGTAGTCTTTGTACAACTCGTCGAAGGCGGCCTGAAAGCCCTGCGCCTTGATGGTGATGTTGGGATTGGCGTCGAGCAGCAGAACCTTGCCCTTGATCTTCTCGCGCTTGAAATAATCCGCGATCAGGCAAGCGCGCTCGTAAGGCGCCGGCAGGCAGCGGTAGTTGCCGGCCGGAACCGTGAGCAGGAAGGTGCCGCCGTCGAAATCTTCGAGCTTGCCCTTGAGCGATACATGTTCGGACCCCGGCTGAAACCCCGCCGGCCAATAGGTCTTGAGATGCGCCACATCGCCCGGATCCTTGACCCCGATCGCGGCGTAGTTGTAGTCGATGCCCGGCGACAGGACCAGAAAATCGTAGTCGAGATAGCCCTGCTCCGTGTAGACGCGGCGCTTGCCCCGGTCCACATCGACCACGGTGGCGTTGAAGAAAAGATAATCGTTGTTCTTGGCGGCGTCGAGGTAACTGTGGGTCAGAAATTCCAGGTTGACCGCGTCGCTCCCGGTCATCCACAGGTTGGCCATCGGACAGGACATGAACACCCACTTGCGCTCGATCAGAACCACGTCGAGCGCCGCGTTGCGGCGTTTCAGGTATTTGGCGATGGTCAGCCCCGACCACCCACCTCCGACCACGATCACCCGCTGGCCCTTGGCCTTGGGTAGCTCCGCCGGCTTGCCCATGTCCCCGGCAAGCATGGGTGCGGCCAACGCCGGCCCGGATGCCCCCAACGCCGCGCCCGCCCCGACGGCGGTGGTCGCGGAAGTCTTGAGAAAACTGCGTCTAGATACCGAGTCGTTCATCGATCTTCCTCCTGAGATGCAGTGGTCGGGCCTCCAAATCTCCTCTGCTCGATTCCTTAGGTTTCGTTAGTTGCGCGCGCCCGATACGCCGATCCTGCCACGGGAGTTTAATACTATCCCGGCTCGCCAACCCAAGCACATACTCCCATTGTGCATATACGGGACCTTGATTCATATCTAATCCATTCTCTATGAATCGGCACGAAGCGGCGAACTCAACCGATCGCGAATTCAATGAATTCCTCGACCGCGGGAAAGCGGGCACGTTGTTTGCGGTGAACGAAAGAAAACGGGCGCTCTATTCGGGGCGCCAGCGGTACCGCTATCAAGGTGCCCAGTTGCAACTCGTTGGCGAGCGTCGCCACCGAGATGACGGTGATCCCGAGACCGGCGGCCACCGCCCCCTTGATCGCTTCCGGGCTGCCGAGTTCAACCACAACGTCGAGATCATCGGGCGTGATCCCGGCCTCGGTAAGCGAACCGGCAATGACGTCGCGTGTACCGGAGCCCTCTTCGCGGGCGATGAAAGGGTATTCGAGGATTTCCTCGACCCGCACCTCGGTCCGCTCCGCCAGCGGGTGTCCGGGCCGCACCACGACCACCAGGTTGTCGCGGCGCAGCAGGCGCACCGCGAGGCTCTGGTTATCGACCGGCGCTTCGACTATACCGAGGTCCACCTCGTTGTCCTCGACCATCCGAATGATCCCTTCGGTGTTGGACACCAGCAGTCGCACCACCACTTCCGGGCGCCGTTTCTTGAAGCCTGCCAGCACCGACGGCAGCACATACTCGGCGATCGTGGTGCTGGCGCCGAGCACCATCAAACCCGCCAGGTTACCGGTGAATTCGCGTACCGCCGCCTCCATTTCGGCATGCTGCGCGAGGATTTCCTTGCAGTAGCCGTAGACCAGCTCTCCCGCGGCGCTCAGGTCGATGCGGTTGTGCTTGCGATCGAAGAGCCGGGTACCGAAATGCTCTTCGATCTTGCGGACATGAAAGGTCACCGCCGGCTGGGTCATGTGGATCGCCTCGGCCGCGCGAGTGAAGCTCTTGAGCCGGGCCACCGCGTCAAAGACCGTGAGTCTGCGTTCAATCAACCGCCACCTCCGTCGCTCGCTTTTGAATCGACCGCTCCGCCGTTTCCCAAATCGTTCGGCACCACGCGCCGAAGATCGAGTCCGAGATTAAATCATGCTAGTTATCAACGACCTACAGTTTACGAAAATAAATTTTCAGATGAGGCTCTTGCAAAACTGCCATGGAAGGCAGTTTTGCAAGAGCCTCAGATAAACAAAATCTTCTTTGGTTTCGGCATCATTCACAACCGCCATACTGCTGTCCACCTCCTCCCCGCTGCGGCACAGGACAGAAGCTTCCATGATGCAACCCGTCGGCACCAGTCGGAGCATCTTGGTCGTCGGGGCCGGGATCGGCGGGATCACCGCCGCGCTGGAAGCCGCCGAAACCGGCAAGGTTGTCATCCTCATCGAAAAGCGCCCCTTCATCGGCGGTCGCATCACCCAGCTATACAAGTATTTTCCCAAGCTCTGCCATCCGACCTGCGGGCTGGAGATCAACCAGCGCCGCATCAAGGCCAACCCGCGGCTCAAGATCTTGACCCAGGCCGAGGTGGAACAGGTGACCGGCACGTCCGGCGCCTACACGGTGACCGTGCGCCTTGCGCCGCGCTACGTCAATGAGCGCTGCACCGCCTGCGGGGACTACGCCGACGCGGTCGAGGCACGCTTCGCCGACGATCTCGACTACCGGATGGGCGAGCGCAAGGGCGCCTACCTCCCCTATGCGATGGCCTATCCGCCGCGTTACGTAATCGACCCGCGGATCATCGCCACCCACGACGCCGAGCGCGCCAAGGATGCGTGCCGCTACGACGCCATCGACCTGGAGATGCGCGAGGAACGAATCGATATCCAGGCGGGAGCGATCATCTGGGCGACCGGCTGGCGGCCCTATGACGCGGCGCGCATCCATCCCTACGGCTACAGCGACAATCCCAACGTCGTCACCAGCGTCGAACTGGAACGGATGATGGACCCGCGCGGCCCGACCGGCGGGCGCCTGGTGCACCCTTCGGACGGCAAGGAAATCAACTCGGTCGCATTCGTGCAATGCGCCGGCCGGCGCAGCATGCAACCGGGACACCTGCCCTACTGCTCCGGTTCTTGCTGCGCGGCGAGCATCAAGCAGGCGCTGTATTTCAAGGACGCCAATCCGCGGGCCGAGACCACGGTCCTGTACACCGATCTGCGGGTTCCCGGCGCCAGGGGCGAGGATTTCTACCGCAGCGCCCAGGATCGCGGGGTCACCTTCAGCAAGGGGGTGGTGCGCGAAGTCTCAACCGGCAACGACGGGCTCGAAGTCAAGCTGCAAGACAAATTACTCGACCAGGAGAGCGTCCTGCGCCCCGAGCTGGTGGTACTCGCCACCGGCCTGGTACCGAATGCGGGCATCGATCCGGACGCAGCGGCGGTGTCGAATGACGACGGTGACGCGCCGAAGGGGGTCGAAGTCGGCTTCGAATCGGTGCTCAACCTGAACTACTGCCAGGGAACCGACCTGCCGCAACTGGTGCACGGCTTCGCGGATTCGCACTTCATTTGCTTTCCCTACGAGACCCGCCTATGCGCGCGTCATCCCGGTGCGCTGCCTGGGCTCGGTCAACACGATCTGGATCACCGATGCGCTCAACGCGGGCTTCGACGGCGTGATGCTGATGGGCTGCCGCAAGGGTGACAACTACCAGTGTCACTTCGTCAAGGGCTCGGAACTGGCCCATGAGCGAATGAGCAAGATCGACGACACCCTGGAGCAACTCGGTCTGGAGAACGAACGGGTAGCCACCCACGAGGTCGCGATCACCGATCTGCACCGCGCCCCCGAACTGATCGACGAAATGGCGCGCACCATCGAAAAAATCGGCCTCAGCCCACTCAAGCTCTGAGCATTCGTAACACCATGCCCGAACTCAACCTGCAAATGATCGAGCGCTACCGCAACGACTTTCTGCACGAGGTTGAGAGCAAGGTCGAGCAAGGCGAGTGGGTCAAGATGTGCATGAGTTGCGGGGTATGCTCCGGCTCCTGCCCGCTCGGCCCGTACTGGGAGCGCGGCCCCCAGAGCCTGTTCGCGATGATCCGCGCCAACCAGCGCGACGCGGTGCTCGGCTCGCCCTCGATGTGGATGTGCACCTCGTGCTACAACTGCATCATGCGCTGCCCGCGCAATTTGCCGATCACCCACATCATGCACGGCCTCCCCCACTACGCGGCACGCCTCGGACTGGCGCCCAAGAACCAGCCGACCCGCAAGTTCTCGCTGCTGTTCTGGAACAACCTGATGGGCACCGGGCGGGTCAACGAACTCAAACTGGGGATCAGCCTGTATTTCATGAACGGATTCGTGGCGGGCATCAAGACCGCCATGAAGATGGCGCCGATCGGTCTCGGAATGCTGCGCAGCAAACGCATGCGGCCGTTCGAGATGTTCGGCGGGCACAGCGTCAAGGACAAAAAAGGCTTTCACGCGATGATCACGAAGGCCAAGGAACTCGAAGCGGCACGCATCGCGGGACACGACAACCGGCAGGGGTGATCCGATGACCAAGAAAGATGCACAAAAGCGCGAATATTCGTTCTATCCGGGCTGCTCGTCGCAAAAGGGTAGTTCGTCATCGAACTACATGACTTCGGTCGACTCGATGTGCGACGCGCTCGACATCGAACTCAACACGATCCCGGCCTGGAACTGCTGCTCCGCCTCGATCGGCTATTGCGGCGGCGGCGAACTGCCGCGCCTCGCGCTCTCGGCGCGCAACATCGCCCTGTCCGAGAAACACAACCCCAACCAGGACATCGTCGCGACCTGCGCGGCCTGCTGGCTCGCCACCCGCGAAACCAAGGAACGCCTCGCGCAGGATTCGAACCTGATGGCCGAGACCAACCAGGCGCTCGCCGAGGCCGGACTCACGCTCAAGAACGAGACCCCGATACGCCACATGGTCGAGGCCCTGATCGAGGACGTCGGCTACGAAGAGACGGGCGCACGGGTCGAGAAGCCGCTCGAAGGCATGAAGATCGCCGGCTACGTCGGCTGCCAGACCAACCGCCCCTTCGGCATCGACGGCGAATCCTTCGAAAACCCCAAGTACCTCGACAAACTGGTGGAAACGCTGGGCGCCGAGCCGATCGACGATTATGACAAGAAGGTCTCGTGCTGCGGCGGCGCGCTGGCCTTCTCCTAACCGGAAAAGAGCCAGGCGCTGATCAAGGACATCATCGAGTCCGCCTACGACGGCGGCGCCGAGTTGATCGTCACCCCCTGCCCGGTATGCCAGATGAACGTCGAGGTCTACCAGAACCAGATCAACAAACGCTACGGCACCAAGTTCCAGATGCCGGTCGCCTACTACAGCACCGTGATGAGCGTCGCCTACGGCAAGGACGTCAAGGAGTCGGGTCTCGACGGGCATCTGATCCGCTCGCGCCGCCTCGAGGAGATCGCGAGCAAGAAGTAGCGGGGCGGCGTATGCTGCCCGTTCCGGGCAGGAACTCAATGATCATCGACTGCCCGGCCGGCGACGCGTTGCGGAGTCCGGCCAACCTTCGAAGCCACAACCAAGGAGATCGACATGCACTCGACACGAACACGTCCACGCTGGATCGGAATCGGCGCGCTCGGTTGCGCGTTGTCGCTCGGGCTGAGCGCCACGGCATTCGCCGGCGACGCCGGCAAACAAGTGACCACGGCGCTCGCGCACGCAGGATATTCTTCCACCTCCAAGAACGCCAAAACCGTCCACCTCCACCTTTACCACGTCATCAACTGTCTCGAAGGCAGCCAGGGTAAGGACTTCAACGCAGCCGCGGGCAACCCCTGCAAGGGCATGGGCAACGGCGCCGTGAACGACCTCATGGATCATCCAGGGGTCCGCAAGACCCTGCAACAAGCGCTCGGACTGGCCACCATCGCCGTCAAGGTCGATGCCTATCAGCCGTCGAGAAACGTGGCGCTGGCGGTAAAAGAGCTACTCCAGACCGCCACCAAGTAGCGCCTCGGCCCCACGCCGCCGGGCGGTTGTAGGGTGGGCGCAGCCCACGCGGAAAGCCCCACCCCACGCCGCAGTTCGTTGCGCCTATTTCGCGGCCCACGATCCACCAGACGCCAACAATCCCGAACACGCGAGGAACCCGTCAAGTAGCGCCTCGGTCCCGCACCACAGGCCGGTTGTAGGGTGGGCGCAGCCCACGCCGGACTTCGTTGAGCCTATTTCGCGGCCTACAATCCACCAGATGTCAACAATCCCGAACACGCGAGACCGCCTCTGAAAAAGCCTGGTAATGGCGACTACCGCGACCGCCAACACCACAAAACCCCGCGCCTGAGCGGCACCGGGTTCGGGCGTCGCTTCCTGCTCCATATTCTGCCCAAGGGGCTGATGCGGATCCGGCACTATGGCTTCTTGGCCAATCGCTGCCGGAAGCGAAAGCTCGCCCGGATCCGCGCGGCCCTCGCCCTGCCCGCGGAGCAAGACGACGCCGCGCAAAGCGCCGACACCGGCGACCCAAGCTATCCGTGTCCGGAATGTCGGCGCGGGCGGCTGCGGGTCCTCGCCACCATCCTGCCCGGCCGATGCGCCGCGGTGGCCCCTTTTCGCTGACCCCCTCCGCGCACAACGCTTAGCCGAGCGCCTGCGCTTCTCCGGACAGCCCCCGGCGGGCACCGCGTGCGCACGCCCGGCGCATGGATTCCCCCCCGAAGACGCGTTAGATTACTGCCAACCCAGCCACTCAAGACGCTCAGTCATGCCCAGTGACGACCTTGAACAAGCCTGCGACCCGTCGGCGAGTGCCCGAACACCGCCGTCCCGCCCGCGTCGCGCGACACATTCCCCTAAATTGAGTTGTATCCCAGTCTGATGGGCGGCTTAGTCCAACAGACATTTATCCACCATGCTGCGCACGGCGGATGAATGCTTATAAGTTAGGGCGAGAAAGCACTGTCGAGCTTATCGAGAACGGCAAGGCCTTTAGTCACATCACCTTTAGCAGCCATTGCGCGAAAGCGAGTTTCGGCATCGAACTCTGCTATTGCTTGCGTGGAAAGCTCTTCCATAAGCTTGTTAATGCTAATGTGTTTGCGCTTTGCCAATGCTTTCAAACGCATATGCTTGTCATCGGGTAACCGTACAGTCAGGGTAGCCATATCAACTTACCTCCAGAATTTGTTCCGGGGTCAGAATCTGAATTCCCTGAAAATTCAGTTCAGCATGTTTAAAGTCTCGAACGTTGTTGGTCACAATCCACTGCGCATTGCCAGCTGCGGCAAGCTCAAGAAGGTGGTTGTCCGCTTCGTCAGCCAAATTTGGGCGCCATAAGTAATAGATCGGCACCCATTCAGAAACAGAGCAAAATGCTTCCAGCAAAGCCTGAATATCATCACCAGAAACAGGGCATTTTTCCAAAATGTTTGGCCTGGCTGAAACATCCTCGTACTCTGAGAAAAGCGCATTCCCAAGCAATGGCTGGTATTGCCCCCTGAGGCATCGCCGCAGTATTTCGCGGTTTGGTCCAGCCGCCCCAATCAGGGCAGCGATGAACACGCTCGTATCAACAACAATCCGGGGTATCATCCACACAATGATAGCACATATGCAGTCAAATACAAGCCCTAATCCGGAGGTATTTAACCCCCGGCCCCCACACCACCGGGCATGCGGGTCCGCTATCGGAGCGGTTCACGACGACGGAGCATTCGACCACGTCAGGTATAACCATGGGCCTTCATCCACAAGTCGCGGACGGAAAGCAGCCCCCGGCTCGCAAGCCACTGGTTCGTTATCCCGGTCTGCGTCGCCAGGGTCCTCGCCAGATGCCTGTAAGCCTTGCGGCTCAGGGCGGTGAGAATCGCCTGATGCTTGCCGGTGCCGCGCGCGAGAAGGTGGTGTACCTTGGTGCGCACGCGGCGCCACGGCTTCCAGTAGCCCGTGCGCACGCGCCGTCGCAGCCACCCGTCGAGTTCCGGCACGGGGCGGTAGTCCTCCTAGATACCGAAGTCGTTCATCCATCCGCTGAGATACCGAGCGAGCTGATCGAGTCGCTAAGCCAATGCCCCCTCCCCGACTGCGCCCCGTTAATCGCTCGAACCGAAGGGCGGGTGCTCAAGTACCGCGTAATGCTCGTCTGCGCGGAGCGTCCCGGCCTGAAGCCGAGGCTCGACTCGGAAAAGGCCGGGGCAAAGTTTGATTCATGCCGGCCTTCAAGAATGGTGAGGCTGTCGACGCAGGTATTTGCAGGTGTTCCCCACCGCGTCACGCCGCTTGGCAATCGGCGCGAAGGTAGCGCACGGCGCCGGGGCTCGTAGTGTAATATCCCTTTCCGCGTCGCGGTTTCAGGAAGACGCGAAAGCGCGGGTCGGCCTTTGCGGTCTCAGGCTCGCACGCTATCGAAAAACCGGATTCACAGGATTCGTATATGGCCATCAGCGTCGTCAGGCTCGGTAGCCCCAGAGCAGAAGGTGAAGGATTACGGATCGGAACCGTGAGGCGCCCTCCTCGCGGAGTACGAAAGACCGACTATGCTGCGAAAGATATCTTTGACGTGTGGTTTCCGAATTTATCCCCCAGTGAACCGCTTTTGAAGCAGGTGTGGCCGATAAGTGACGAGAAGACGTGGCGGACTTTCAGGCGAAGGTTCCTCGCCGAAATGAAGTTACCGGCGGCCAGGCGCGATCTCGACCTGCTCGCCGCGCTTTCGCATCAGACCAATTTCTCGATTGGTTGCTATTGTGACGACGAATCCCGATGTCACCGAACAATCCTGAAAGAACTGCTCGAAAAATTGGGGGCGACAATCGGATAAGGAATGATGCGGACAGATCGCGGTTTATGCTACTGCGCCAACCGACCCCTGATTCCGCTCACGCTCCATCCGGGCTGCCTGCTGCCGCGGCATCCCGGCTTTGCGTTCGAAGCGCTGCTCCTCGCCCCGGATCAGGACCTGTGCGATTCATCGGGAAGGAATTTCGACGCGCGCTGCGCGCCCGCAAGGGTAGCGTCCGCTTTACCCTCCCCCGTTATCAGCTACGCCTGTTCCATGACGCGTGTTTCCGGCATCGCCCTCAGACCCAGCAGCGTCAAGACCGCGGCGGCCGCTATCAGCAGGCCGGGCCAGGGCAGATTCGGCTCGACGGCACTAAGCGTCATCACGGCGACCGGCGCGAGGCCGTCGAAGAACGAAATCGCCACGTTGTAGGCGATCGCGACCGACGTGTATCTGAGTTGCGACGGAAACGCCTCCGCCATCATTGCCGGCATCGGCGCGGCAATCAGCGCGAGCAGGATCGCGAACACGGCCTGGGCGCCGAGCAGGCCCGCGAAACCTCCATCTCTAGCCAACAGCACCAATGGCACCGCCAGTGCCAGGAAAATCCAAGCGCCGATGCGATGTGGTCGCACCCGACCCATCTGATCGGACAGTCGCCCGAAGATCGGAATGGACAGGCACAGCAGGCACATCGCCACGACGTTTCCACCCAGCCGGCGCGCAAGGAGGCCATCGCCAGTAGAGAGGTAGGTCGGCAACAAAACGAATATGATGAAGAAAACCGTGGCCTGTAGGCATAGGATTGCCATGATTGCGCCCGCTTCGCGGCGCCAGCCTATGCAGAAGTCGCGCAGTGGCGATTCTGCGATCCCTCCTTCACGGCGCAGTTGCAGGAACTGTGGCGTTTCATGGATGGATCGCCGAAAGTAAAATACCGACAATCCGGCACATCCGCCGAGGAGAAACGGAATTCTCCAGGCATAAGCGGCCACGCCCTCCTGTTCGAATACCAACAAGAGTAGCCAGGCAGTCAGCGATCCGAGGAGTAATCCTCCGATGGCGCTGAGGAGGGCGTAACTCGCCGCGCCGCCGCGCCGTCGGCTTGGTGCGTGTTCGAAAAGATAGGTTATGGCGCCCGCATACTCGCCACCGACCGACAAGCCCTGCAGCAGGCGGCACACGCAGAGCAGAATCGGCGCGAGGATGCCGATCGCGGCATAGGTCGGGAGCATTCCGATTGCCAGCGTCGACAGTGCCATCAATCCGATCGAAATCGAAAGGGCTCTACCTCTGCCGGCACGATCGCCGATCCGGCCGAACACGATCGACCCGACCGGTCGCATGACGAAACCCACGCCAAAAACCGCGAAGGCGGCAATACCTTGTACCGTTTCGTCGGCTTGTGGAAAGAACGCCGCACCGATTGTTCCCGCCAGGTACCCGTAAACGCCGAACTCGTACCACTCCACGACATTGCCCAGCATGCCATAGGCGAACAGTTTGCGGCGTTTGTTCGATCCTGATGTCTTAGTCACGCGTGCCCCCGGAGTACGAAGATAACGTGGGATCGATACCGAGTCCTGTCCCGGCAAGGTCTCGGATTACCCTGTGGCGATCCCTACCCGGCGCAAGCCGGCGAAGAAATGCGCGCTGCGGTTCGGATCCGAGTACGGTCGCCATGACGACTTTTCGACCACAAAGCCGGGACGCAGGCGTTCGCACTCCTGAAGCGCATCGCGCGCCTCGGCCCCGCGTCCGAGGTGCGCAAGGCACGCCGCGAGCCGGAAATGCGGATCGGGTTGGTCGGGTCGCAACTGCACCGCCCTGCGCGCCCAGGATAGGGCTTCCTCGTAATGGCGGGCGTCGACATGGGCGCGGGTGAGAAAGCCGATCTGAACCCAGCGCCGTCGATCGCAAGGATTGAGTTGCAGGGAACGTTCCATCTGCGCGATGCCGTCCGTGGTGCGTCCAATCAGGTCGAGTCGGTTGCCGAGCGACCTACGGGCATGCACGTTACTCGGATTGAGTTCGATCGCCAGCTCGGTCTCGGCCATCGCTTCATCGAACTCCTCTGCCCAGACGTGGGCATGGCCGAGCGTCAGGTGGGCGTCGGAAGAGTCCGGATCGAGCCGCACAGCCTCCCGCGCCGCCTCGAACGCGCGAGTCAATTGCTCGGCACGTTTAGCCACGGTACCGCCCGCTCTGCCTTCCCGCGCCTGGAGGAGAATATCGAACAGGTAGCAATCAGCGACACCCCTGTAGGCGTCACTGTAACCGGGGTCGAGGTCGATCGCCTGCTGGAAGTTCCCGCGCGCCTGCGCGTTACCCTCGGTGGTGAAACGGTTCATCCATGCAAGGCCCTGCACGAAGCGATCCCAGGCATTCAGATCCTCGGTCCGTTTGGTCACGATGCGACTGAGTTCAGCGCTTTCCAGCTTGGGTTCGACCGCCGCGGCAATTTTCTCCGCGCAGTCGCCTTGCGCCGCAAGGATATCGTCCGCATCCAAATCGTAGCGCTCGGTCCAAAGGACATGGCCAGACTCCGCATCGACCAGACGTACCGTGATACGCGCCCGTTTCCCGGCCTGACGGACCGATCCCGCCACGATGTACAGTGCGCCCAGCTTATCCGCAATCCGGCGCACATCCCCCGACTCGCTCCGGCAATTCAAGGTTGAACTGCTGGCGATGAGCGGAAATCGGCGCCAGCCCGCCAGCGCCGTTATCACGTCTTCGCTGACGCCATCGGAGAAATACGCGCGCGCCGGGTCACCGTTCAGATTGGTGAACGGAAGGACGGCAACCGCCGGGCGGTCCAGCACCGCCTCCGGGGCCGCGCGCGGCCCGGCAGCCGAGTCGCGGGCACCCATGATCAGTTGTCCGCGACAGACCTCGCGATAGAGCGTTCGAGTCTCGGGCTCCGGTTCCACGCCCAGATCCCGCCTCACGACCATCCGGCAGAACCGGTACTGTTCGAGCGCGGCCCCCCGCCGACCTTGCTCCAGATAGAGTCGCATCAGCAACCTGTGGATGCGTTCCTGCAACGGGTCGATCCCCAACAAACGAACCGCGATCTGAATCGCCTGGTCGCTGTCACAGTCCGCCGGGTCGTCGGGCAGGAGCTTCGCAAGCACCGCCACGGCTCGCTCGCGCAGTTGCATGCGCTCGAACAGCACCCACTCGGCGAAGGGCTCCTCCGGTGGTGTGATTCCGGCCAGGAAATCTCCCCGATAGAGTCCGGCGGCCTCATTGAGTGCCGCTCGCGTGCCGCGATCATGGGCCTGCTCAAAACGTGCGACATCGACCTCAACCCAGCTTGTTTCGAGGGCCAGCGTATCGGCCTCGGCGAGGAGTACCGGCTCACCGGGCGCGGCGAGCGCCTTGCGAAGCTGCTTCAATGTCTGGCGAAGGTTGGTACGCGCGCTGCCATCGGGGCTGTCTGGCCACAAGAACGTCGCGAGTCCTTCGCGGCCGTGCCGTTCTCCGGGGTGTCGCGCGAGCACGGCAAGCAGCGCCTCCGCCTTGCGCGTCGGAAAACTGATCACGGATTTGGAGCCCGGCCGCGCCTCCAAACCGCCGAGGAGCCGGATGTGCCACCGCATGCACCACTTAAAACACAGCGTGGGTCGTCGTTCAAGCCCTGTTCACGCCAATATCACACCTGGATCACGGCCTCCGGCGTAGTGTGCTTGCGAACTCCGCGGGGTTCTGCTCGATCCAGACCCCGCGTTGTCAGCGCAAACGACTCTTCACTCGGCTCGCGGAGGCGTCCCATGAACTACCTGAACAACATTTTCGGCGGCAATCGTTCCTGGAGACGATGGCTCGGTGCAAACACGGCCGAGCGCACAGTTCGCACATCCGGAAAATCCCGATACCCGCGACAAGGAGGCAAATCGATGCACAACACGCTCACTCCGGCCGGCACCCTGGCATTGGCCGGCACCCTAACATTGACGATACTGGCGTTCGCGTCACCGGCCGCGGCCGCGGCAACCGCGAAAGCGCAGGCGGTCAGCGCCGGCGCACGACAACTGAGTTCCGATGAAATCGCCGCGCGCCTGGCCGGCAACACGGTCACCTTCGTTGTCGGCGCCAAGAAGGGCCTGCTGTATTACGGCGAGAACAACGACATTGCAGGGAAGCTGATCGGTAAGAATTGGTCCGACACCGGCTACTACGGCATAACCAATGACAACAGGATCTGCCTCTCCTGGAACAAGTCCGACAAGGGACGATTGCGCTGCATGACCGTTTTCTCGGTCCACGGCGTGGTCAAGAAGTTCAACCCGAACGGCAGCTTGGCAAGCGAATTGGTGAGTTTCCGGAAGGGCAAGACCTTCTGAGTCGTTGCGCGCGGCGTACGCGATGCACGAGCGCAGCGGGTGTACAACCGAGCCCTCGGACGCGGCGCGGCTGAAGCCGGGGGTCACGCCGGCGAGATCCTGATTTTCAGCCTGGTCGCGGCCGTGCTCCCGGGGGCCGGCGCCCTGCTGTCGCGCCTCGACGGCTACTCTCCGCTCGCGATCAAGGAAGCGCTGACCGCCCTCGATCACTGGGGGGTTCTGGCATCCGTCGGCTTGATGGTCGCGCATTCCTTCGTGCCGTTCCCCGCGGAACTGCTCGCCTGCGCCAACGGCATGGTGTACGGGCCGCTGTGGGGCACGCTGATCACCTGGGTCGGGGCGATGCTCGGGGCCTGCGCGGCCTTCGCGCTGGCGCGTCGATTGGGCCGGTCGACGATCAGCCGCCTGGTGCCGCGGCGACACCGGCGAGCGCTCGATAGGTGGTTGGCGAGGGATGGCTGGCAGTTATTCTTCGTCGGCCGGTTCATTCCGGTGATCGCCTTCAACCTGCTCAACTACGCGGCCGGATTGACGCGCCTGTCCTGGTGGACCTTCGTCTGGACGACCGGGGTCGGGATCCTGCCGATGACCTTGCTCATGGTACTCCTCGGTGACAATTTCTTGCGGGTGCCGGAATGGGCTTGGTTGGGCGTATTGGGTATGGGCGTGCTGCTATGGGCGGTGATCCGGGCGTTACGACGCGCCTGAATCGACGACACGCGGCGGACACAAGAAAATGGGCGGCATTCGCCCGCGGATCGTCATCGCGGCCGGCGGTCCGGCAATTCGGCGAGCCGCTTGCCGCATCGCTCCCGAAACGGAATAAACTGATGGGATCGCGCTCGTCGACGTGGCCACCGGCGTTCCCGCCCACCACGCTGAAAGCGGGGAGCGGGGCATTTGCGCGTGCCGACCAGAGAAAATGCCGAAACCTTCGACGCCGGCTCTTCCGACGAACGGAGCGCTGATCACCCTGGCGGCAATCCTCGCCGTGGCGGTCTATCTAAGGACGCTGGGGTTCGATTTCGTCTACGACGACATCCCGCAAATCGCACAGAACACCCTGGTGCTGACGCCTCACCCATGGACGCAGTATTTCACGACCCACGTCTGGTCCCAGTTGGGCGACGCGCTGGTCGGCACCTACTACTGTCCGGTGCTCCTGCTTTGGTTGGTGGCGAACCATGCGCTTTTCGGCCTGAATCCACTCCCCTGGCACTTGACCTTGATTCTCCTGCACGCGTCGGTCACCTTCCTTCTTTTCGTCTTCGCGATAGGGGATCTCAGCGGGGCGGAAGCGGCCTTTCGCAAGGCGATCGCCCGATAGCCCCTGGGGCTCGGACGCCACTACGTCCTTGGCGTAGTTCCGGCGAAGCAGGAAAGGTGGCACGAGGCGCTGGCCGCTTTCGAACGGGAACTCGCAATCGACGGGGGCCAAAAGGATACACTGCGCCAGATCGCGCGGCTGAAAAACAAGCTCGCAGCGGCCACCGAGCGCGAACCGAGCAGGTGAAGGCGTCGCCTGCACCGACGTAGGTCGCCGCGCTCTTGGTGGCCGGCGGAACGACAATCGGAATGCCATTTGGCCGCGCCTCGTCAGGAGACCATCCGCTGAATCCGGGGCACGCGCCTGGCGCGATCGTCCACACACTCGGGAATCCCGATGCTTAAGCGACACAACTCGCGGGAGTGCGAAACGCACTTGGTCCGCGCAGGTTTCGAGCCATCCGTGGCCAAGTCATGGGTGGCCGAATATACGGCCTTGAGTCGGCCGCACGAAGGCACTACGCGGACGCTGAACGCCGGCGCCGAGCGCCTGGGCCGGCTGTGCCGCCGCGCTTGGGCGATGCTCGACGAGCTGCCGCCGCGGTCGCGGCGCAATACGCCTCAAAGGGCGGCCGGCACGACCCTGGTCGACGCAATGATGGCACTCTGTTCCGAGTTCTACCGGATCCATCGGCGGCCGATGTACCAGCGCTTGAGCGGGCGCTTTGCGAACGCCGTCCGAATCGACGAACTGCTCTGGAGCGCCGCCGAGCGCTGGCCGGGCGTGCTGCCCTCGCGGGCTGAGCTCGCCGGCGAGAGCCGGCGAATGCAGGCCGACAAGGATGGCCGCGAGCTTCATCAAGGGCTGTTCGTGTCGCAGCTTTGCGCCGACGCATCGATCGGAAACCACTTGCTGGGCAGCATGCTGGCGCCGACCGAGGAGGCGCGCGAACGCTTGGACGAGTTCGTCGCCAAGGGGGCGCTCGATCTCGGAACGGCGAGGGTCGAGGCACACGGCGAAGTCGGCTACGTGTACTTCACTCACCCGCACTACCTGAACGCCGAAGATGACGAGACGCTGGGCCCCCTGGAAGTTGCCGTCGATCTGGTCTTGTTGCATCCGCGGATACGCTTGGGCGTGTTGCGAGGTGATCCGGTGAATCACCCGAAGTACAAGGGACGACGGATCTTCAGCGCGGGGATCAACCTGACCCGTCTTTATCACGGCAAGCAGTCCTACCTGTTCTACCTGTTGCGCGACATGGGCGTGGTCAACAAGATCTTCCGCGGCCTGGCGACTCCGGGGCCGCGGCTCCCCGGCGCGGAAACGAATATCGAGAAGCCGTGGCTGGCCGTGGTGGATGGATTCGCGATCGGCGGTGGTTGCCAGTTGCTGCTGGTCGTTGACTACGTGATCGCCGAGGCCGGTGCCTACTTTTCTCTTCCGGCCCGGAAGGAGGGCATCATTCCCGGTTGCGCGAACCTGCGACTGGCGCGGTTTCTGGGGGCGAAGCTGGCGCGCGAGGCAATCTTGTTCGGCAAGGCGTTCGAGGTCGAGTCTGCGCAGGCCTCGACGCTGATCAACGAAGTGCACCCGCGCGCCGAATTGGACCGGGCGGTCGAGGATTTCGCCACCCGCGCTGCGTCATCGGGCCTGATTGCGACCGCCGCCAACCGCCGCGCGTTGCGGGTCGCAACCGAGCCATTGGACACGCTGCGTCAATACTTCGTGGTGTACGCCGCCGAGCAGGCGTTCTGTCACCTGAGTGAGCGCCTGATCGAGAATCTGGAGCGCCACTGGCGCGCCGGGGAGCGCACCCTATGAACGCCGATCCCGCGTCGCCGCAGGACTGAAGCGAGACCCGCCAAGCCGATGCCGAGTTTCATTTTCCGCTACCACGAGCGAACCAAGCACGCCTTCCATCGCTATGCCCCGGCACCCGGCTACCTCGATTGGAACACCCAGCCGGATCCCTTTCGGACCTACGCGGGCGCGCCGCGGGTTCGCTTGGCGCTCACGCCTCCCGCGCCGTAACCTTACGCCGCGCTGTACGGGGCGATTTCGTTGCCGGCGCAGCCGGTTGATCCGGAATCCATCGGTCGTCTGTTCCGTTACAGCCTCGGACTCTCGGCCTGGAAGGAATCCGGCGGCACGCCCTGGGCGCTGCGGGTCAACCCGTCGAGCGGCAACCTCCATCCCAGCGAGGGCTATGTCATGTTGCCGCCGATGGAAGGTTGGAGCGACCGCGCGGACGTATACCACTACTGCCCGGAGCATCACGAGCTGGAGTTGCGCGGCACCTTCGGGCACGAGTTGTTCAGCGCCGTGCTCGGGTCGTTTCCCGGTGCGTCGCTTCTTCGAGGTGTAGCGCCGAGCATTGAATCATCGGGGGGCGCGGCCCATGGGCCGCGCCGGCGTTGCTCGGGTCGCTATCGCTACGGGCGCGTGTATCGGCTCCCTGGACTCGAAAATCGCTAGCCCAATACCCGGCGCAACCAGTCGGCGATGTCGCGAACCTCCTCGCCGCACACCGCGTGGGGCATGGGATAGGTGTGGGTCTCCACGACGTAGCCGAGGCTCGTGAGGAAGGCGCGTGAACGCTCGGAATAAGCGAGCGGAATGACCGGATCTTGTGTTCCGTGGGCCATGAATATCGGCATCGATCGATGATCGGCGTTGGCCTCGGTGGCGGCGTCCTCCTGGAGCGGCAGATAGCATGAAAGCGCCAGGATCCCGGCGAGCGGCCGACTGTGTCGCACCCCGGTATGCAGGGCGATGGCGCCGCCCTGGGAAAAGCCGGCGAGCACGATGCGTTCCGACGGGATACCCCTCTCGCTCTCGCGCGCGATCAACGCGGCGAGGATTTCGCCCGAACTGCGAATCCCCTGCGCGTCGACATGGCGTCCGATGTCCTGATCGACGATGTCGTACCAGGCGCGCATCACCATGCCGCCGTTGATGGTCACCGGCTGCCGGGGTGCCCGGGGAAACACGTAGCGCACCCCGGCCACGCCCGCGGCGGAAAGCTCCGGTACCATCGGCTCTAAATCATGGCCGTCGGCGCCCAACCCGTGGAGCCAGATGACACTCGCGGTCGTCGTACCCCGCGCTTTCACCTCGATCGGTGGGTCGAGATTTTGTCTTTGCATTGAGTTCATCTCGCTAACCGCCCGTTTGGCAACAATTCTCAACCGGGGCCGCCCGCGCCCGGTTCTCCCCAACGGTTGACCACCGCGCAGAACAGGCGTGCGGTCTGGGCGGCATCGTAAGCGGCGCAATGCGCGTCGCGGCTGTCCCAGCCGATGCCGGCGACCTCACAGGCGCGCGAAAGCACCGTCTGACCATAGGCAAGGCCCCCGAGGGTCGCGGTGTCGAAGGTCGAGAAGGGGTGAAAGGGATTGCGTTTGAGGTTGCAGCGCCGCGCGGCCGCGTTAACGAAGCCGAGGTCGAACGACGGATTATGACCGACCAGCACGGCGCGCGTGCAACCCTGCGCCTTGACCTCCGTGCGAATCGCCTTGAAAACCGCCTGCAACGCCTCTCGCTCGGGGACCGCACCGCGCAGTGGATCGGCCGGGTCTATGCCGGTGAATTCGAGCGCCGCTCGCTCCAACCGGGCGCCGGCGAAGGGCGCCACATTGTACGAGATCGTCTCTTTCAAACCCCAGCATCCGCGCCCGTCCACGCGCAGCAATACCGCGGCGATCTCGAGCAGGGCGTCGGTCCGGGCATCGAATCCGCCGGTTTCCACGTCGACCACGATCGGGAGAAATCCACGAAAACGCGCGGCGGCCAGGGTCGGCTGCGGCGGACCGTTCATCGATCGCCCCTCATCGCCCGGCGAGGCGCCAGCCGACGGCGGCCGACGCCCGCAACGGGACCAGCGCTCGGCCGCCGAGATCGATCGCCGGCGGCACGGTCCAGTCGGCGCGTTCCAGGGTCAACGAGTCGGTATTCAACGGCAAGCCGTAGAACGCGGCGCCGCGGCGACTGGCGAAATCCTCCAGACGATCCAATGCCCCGACCTCGGCGAACGCCTCGGCGTAGAGCTCGATCGCCGCGTGCGCGGTATAGATCCCGGCGCAGCCGTGGGCCGCCTCCTTGGCCGTGCGCGGGTGTGGTGCGCTGTCGCTACCGAGAAAGAAACTCGGATCGTCCCCGCTTGCCGCCTTCAGCAGCGCCTGCCGATCGCCTTCGCGTTTGAGTATCGGTGCGCAGTAGTGATGGGGCGCGAGTCGCCCGGCGAGCAGCGCGTTGCGATTGAGCAGCAGGTGGTGGGCGGTGACCGTCGCTGCGACCCGCGGCGGCGCTGCGCGCACGAACTCGACCCCGGTCGCCGTGCTCACGTGTTCGAGCACGATGCGAAGCCCCGGGTAACGCGCGACGAGTTCGCTCAGGGTGCGCTCGATGAACACCCGTTCGCGATCGAATACATCCACCTCCGGATCGGTCGTTTCGCCATGCACCAGCAGCGGCAGATCATAGCGCTGCATCTCGTCGAGTGCGGCGGCGATCGCCTCGATGTCGCTCACCCCGTACTCGGAGTGGGTCGTGGCGCCCGCGGGGTAGAGCTTGGCCGCGTGAACGAAGCCGCTGGCGTGCGCCGCACGGATCTCCGCGCGGCTGGTCGCGTCGCTCAGGTACAGGGTCATCAGCGGCTCGAAATCGACACCCTCCCCCAGCGCGGCGAGGATCCGCTCGCGGTAGCCGGCCGCCGCCGCGACCGTCGTCACCGGCGGATCGAGATTCGGCATCACGATGGCGCGCGCGAAGCGCCGCGCGGTGTCCGCGACGACCCGCGCCAACGCCGCTCCGTCACGCAGGTGCGTGTGCCAGTCGTCAGGGCGGATGATGGTCAGATCTTGCATCAAGCACTCACCGGGGGGGATCCCCTTCGCGCCCGGACACTAGCAGAAATGCGCACCACTTGCGTCATCCGCGTCTCGCTTGCGGGGCGCGCGAAGCTATCGCGTATACTTGCGTCCTGCGCTGGGGAGAATCACGACCGCGCCGCGTCGACCAAGATAGCGCGACGGCATCGGTCGCGCGCGCCGCATCACGCGTTGACGTCGCTCCCTCGGCGCGCTCGTAGCCGGTGAATAGAGGAGCGCCATGGCCGCCGTACCCGAGACCCAAGATACCGACCGCATGGAAACCGACGAATGGATCGAGTCGCTGGACTCGGTCATCGCCTGCGACGGTATCGAACGTGCCCATTTTCTGCTCCAGCAACTGATTACGCACGCACGCGAACAGGGCGCCTATCTGCCCTATTCGGCCAACACGCCCTATCGCAACACGATTCCGGAATCGCGCGAGGAGTACACCCCCGGCGATCCGGCCATGGAGTGGCGGATCCGCTCGCTGATCCGCTGGAATGCGGCGGCGATGGTGGTCCAGGCGAACCGGGTGACCAGCGAACTCGGCGGACACATCGCGAGCTTCGCCTCGGCCGCGACCCTCTACGACGTGGGCTTCAATCACTTCTGGCACGCCCCCAGCGACCAGCACGGCGGGGATCTGGTGTTCATGCAGGGCCATTCGGCGCCCGGGATCTACGCGCGCGCGTTCCTCGAAGGGCGGATCAGCGAGGCGCGGATGCGCAAATTCCGCCAGGAGGTCGGCGGCGGCGGCCTTTCTTCCTATCCGCACCCCTGGCTGATGCCGGATTTCTGGCAGTTCCCGACCGTGTCGATGGGTCTGGGGCCGATCCAGGCGATTTACCAGGCGCGCTTCATGAAGTACCTGCACGACCGCGGGATCGCCGATACCGAGGGTCGCAAGGTGTGGGCGATGATGGGGGACGGCGAGACCGACGAGCCCGAGTCGCTGGGCGCAATCTCGCTGGCGGCGCGCGAACAGCTCGACAACCTGATCTTCGTCGTCAACTGCAACCTCCAGCGCCTCGACGGGCCGGTGCGCGGCAACGGCAAGATCATCCAGGAGCTCGAGGCCGATTTCCGCGGCGCCGGCTGGAACGTGATCAAGGTCATCTGGGGCTCGTACTGGGATCCCCTCTTGCAGATGGACACCAAGGGCCTGCTGCGCAAGCGCATGGACGAGTGCATCGACGGCGAGTACCAGAACTGCAAGGCCAAGGGCGGTGCCTACACCCGCGAGCACTTCTTCGGCAAGTACCCGGAGCTCAAGAAGATGGTCTCGAACATGAGTGACGAAGACATCTGGCGGCTCAACCGTGGCGGTCACGATCCACACAAGGTCTACGCGGCTTACGCGGCGGCGGTCAAACACACCGGACAACCGACCGTGATCCTCGCCAAGACGGTCAAGGGCTACGGCATGGGGGTGGCGGGCGAAGGCCAGAACATCACCCACTCGCAGAAAAAAATGGGTGAAGACGCGCTCAAGGCGTTCCGCGATCGCTTCAACATCCCGATCTCCGACGAGGACATCGCCGACGCGCCGTTCTATCGCCCGCCCGACGACAGCCCGGAAGTGCGCTACATGCAGGAGCGGCGCAAGGCGCTCGGCGGCTATCTCCCGGCTCGTCGACCGCACGCGGCGCCCGTCGAAGTGCCCGATCTGGCGCTTTTCGAAAACCAACTGAAGGGCAGCGAGGGGCGCGAAATATCCACCACCATGGCCTTCGTGCGGATCCTGACCATGCTGGTTCGCGACAAGCACATCGGCAAATTGATCGTCCCCATCGTCCCCGACGAGGCACGCACCTTCGGCATGGAAGGGCTGTTCCGTCAACTCGGGATCTATGCCTATCAGGGCCAGCTTTACGAACCGATGGATCGCGACCAACTGATGTATTACCGCGAGGACAAAAACGGGCAGATCCTTGAGGAAGGCATCACCGAGGCGGGCGCGATGTCCTCGTGGATGGCGGCGGGCACGGCGTACAGCAATCACGGGATCAACATGATCCCCTTCTATACCTTCTACTCGATGTTCGGTTTCCAGCGGGTCGGCGATCTCGCCTGGGCCTCGGGCGACATCCAGGTGCGCGGATTCCTGATGGGCGGGACCTCGGGCCGAACCACGCTTGCCGGTGAAGGCCTGCAACACGACGACGGCCAGAGCCACGTGCTCGCCGCGCAGATACCGAACTGCATCGCCTACGATCCGACCTACGCCTACGAACTCGCGGTGATCATCCAGGACGGCATTCGACGGATGTACGGCGAACAGCAAAGCGTCTTCTACTACATCACCATCATGAACGAGAACTACCCGCAGCCGGCGATGCCGAAGGGTAGCGCGGAAGGGATCCTCAAGGGTCTGTACCTGCTCCACGCCGCGCCCAAGACTGGCCGCGGCAAGAAAAAGGCACCGCGCGTGCAACTCATGGGTAGCGGCAGCATTCTGCGCGAGGTCGAGGCGGCGGCCGAATTGCTCGCCGACGACTTCGGCGTCGCGGCGGAGGTGTGGAGCGCGACCAGTTTCACCGAACTCGGGCGCGAGGGGGCCGAGACCACGCGCTGGAATCTGCTCCACCCCGAGGAGCAGCCGCGCCGCAGCTTCGTCGAGCAGTCACTGGACGGCCATCCGGGGCCGCTGGTAGCGGCGTCCGACTACGTGAGACTGTTCGCCGAGCAAATCCGCCCGTGCCTGACGCGCCGCTTCATCACCCTGGGCACCGATGGATTCGGGCGCAGCGACACCCGCAAGGCGTTGCGCTATTTCTTCGAAGTCGATCGCTATTACGTTGCCTACGCCGCGCTCAAGGCGCTCGCCGACGAAGGCGCCATCGAACCGGCGCGCGCGGTGCAGGCATTGAGCAAGTACCACATCGACCCGGAAAAACCGAACCCGGTGAACGTCTGATGGACACGGAGACGGCATTGAAGGGGAGACAGTTGGGTGGCTAAGCAGCAACAAGTGCAGGTCCCTGACATCGGCGATTTCCATGATGTACCGGTCATCGAGGTGCTGGTGGCGCCCGGCGCCACGGTCCGGGCCGAAGACCCGTTGATCACCCTCGAAAGCGACAAGGCGACCATGGACGTTCCGGCGCCCGAGGCCGGCACGGTGGTGGAAGTGCTGGTCAAGGTCGGAGACACGGTTTCCGAAAAGACCCCGATCGTGGTGCTCGAAAGCGCCGATCCGATTGCCGACGCGCCCGCCGACGCACCTGCCGACCCGCCCGCCGGCGCGCCAGGCGGCGCCACGCCACCGGCAGGAGCACCCGCGGCGAGCGGCGAGGCAGTGCAGTCCGCCCCGGGCAACGAGCCGGTTCAGGTATTGGTCCCGGACATCGGTGATTTCAGCGCGGTACCGGTGATTGAGGTGATGGTATCTCCCGGTGACGTGATTGCCGCGGAAGATCCGTTGATCACCCTGGAAAGTGACAAGGCGACCATGGACGTGCCAGCGCCGCAGGCAGGTACCGTGCAAGCCGTGAGCGTCTCCGTCGGCGATTCGGTCAGCGAAGGCTCGCCGATTCTCACGCTGATGGCGGCCGCCCCGGATTCGCCAGCCTCGCCCGCCCCGGTGCCCGAGCCGAACCCGCCGGCGACCCCGATTCCGATTGCCCAGACGCCGGCCCAGACGCCGGCCCAGACGCCGACTCAGACGCCAGCCAAGCCACTGACCCCGCCCTGTTCGCCGAGCGGCCGTGGCTCACCCACCGCCGATCTCAACTGCGCTCCGGCGCCGCGTTCCCGCGTGGCGCACGCGACGCCGGCGGTGCGCCGCTTCGCGCGCGAGCTGGGAGTCGATCTGGCCGGCGTCACGGGCACCGGGCGCAAGGGGCGGATCCTCAAGGAGGACGTCAAGACCTTCGTTAAACGCAGCCTAACCCGCCCAGCGGCGGCACCGGCCGACGCGCCGACCGGTATGGGGATCCCGCCGATCCCGGCGGTGGATTTCGCCAAATTCGGCGAAATCGCGATCCATCCACTACCGCGGATCAAGAAAATCTCCGGCCCGCACCTGCATCGCGCATGGCTCAACGTCCCACATGTCACCCATCACGACGAGGCGGATATCACCGAACTCGAGGCGTTCCGCAAGTCGCTCAAGGACGAGGGCGCCAAGCAAGGCGTGCGAATCACCAGCCTGGCCTTCATAACCAAGGCGCTGGCGGCAACCCTCCAGGCGTTCCCGAGCTTCAACTGCTCGCTGAGCGTGGATGGCGAAAGCCTGGTGACGAAGAAGTATTTCCACATCGGTATTGCGGTGGACACACCCAACGGTCTGGTGGTGCCGGTGCTGCGCGACGTCGATCGCAAGGGCATCTTCGAGATCGCCGCTGAGATGGGGGAAATCAGCGCCCGCGCGCGCGACGGCAAACTGACGCCCACCGAAATGCAGGGTGGGTGCATGAGCATTTCGAGCCTCGGCGGGATCGGCGGCTCCGCCTTCACCCCGATCGTCAACGCCCCTGAGGTCGCGATACTCGGCGTCACCCGCGCCCGCATGCAGCCGGTCTGGGATGGTCAGGGCTTCGTACCGCGCCTGATGCTCCCGCTCGACGTTTCCTACAATCATCGGGTCGTCGATGGCGCGGAAGCGGCGCGCTTCATGGCACACCTGTGCCGGGTCCTCAGCGACGTGCGCCGATTGCTGTTGTGATCCGACGATTCAGGTTCCGGGTTCAAGGTTCAGGGTTCAAAGGTTGGATGAATTGGCGACCTACGCCCCAGAACCTTTGAACCTTGAACCCCTGAACCCCTGAACCCCAAAAAGGAATCAGCATGAGCAAGCGCATGGAAGTGACGGTTCCCGATATCGGTGATTTTCACGATGTACCGGTTATCGAGGTGCTGGTGGCGCCCGGCGACTCGATTCAGGCTGAGGATCCGCTGGTCACGCTGGAAAGCGACAAGGCGACCATGGAGGTGCCGGCACCCGGTTCGGGCACCGTCATCGAGGTGTTGGTGAAGGTCGGCGACACGGTTTCCGAAGGGACGCCGATTTTGCTGCTGGAGTCGCTCGCGACCACCGGCGAGGCGTCCGCCACCACCACCCCGGCCGCGCGGACGCAGGCGAGTGGCGCACAGCGCACCGTCACCAACGACCTTGACGCGGAAGTGCTTGTGTTGGGGGCCGGACCGGGCGGTTACACGGCCGCGTTTCGGGCCGCGGATCTAGGCAAGAAAGTGGTGCTCGTCGAGCGCCACGAGACCTTGGGCGGCGTCTGTCTCAATGTGGGCTGCATACCCTCGAAGGCGCTGCTGCACGCCGCGGAGGTCATCAACGGTGCGCAGGAAATGGCGGCTCGCGGGGTGGCCTTCGCGCCCCCTGAAATCGACCTCGAACGGCTGGGCGGATGGAAAAATGGCGTGGTGAAACAACTCACCAGGGGCCTCGCCGGTCTCGCCAAGCAGCGCAAGGTTCAGGTGGTCCACGGTGAGGGCCGCTTCACCGGCCCCCACTCGCTGGCGGTAAGCAACGACCGGGAAACGGTCAATATCGGTTTCGAGCAGGCGATCGTCGCGGCCGGCTCGCGCCCGACCGTCATCCCGACCTTCCCCAACGATGATCCGCGCCTGATGGACTCCACCGGCGCGCTGCGCCTGGAGGATGTTCCGGGTACGCTGCTGGTGATCGGCGGCGGGATCATCGGCCTCGAAATGGCGACCGTCTATCAGGCGCTCGGATCGAAGATCACGGTCGTCGAACTGCTCGACGGGCTGATACCGGGTTGCGATCGTGATCTGGTACGCCCGCTGCAAAAGCGGCTTCAAAAGCATTGCGAGGCGATTTACCTCGCCACCCGGGTAACCGCGATCAAGGCCGGCGACGATGGCCTGAAGGTGGTGTTCGATGGCCCCCAAGCGCCCTCCGAGGCGCTGTTCGATCGTGTACTGGTGAGCGTCGGACGGCGCCCGAACGGCTTGCTGATCGGCGCCGAAAATGCCGGGGTTGCAGTCGACGAAGCGGGTTTCATTCACGTTGATCGTCGGCAGCGCACCAACGTCGCGCACATTTTCGCGATCGGTGACGTGGTCGGACAGCCGATGCTCGCCCACAAGGCCACCCACGAGGCGGTGGTCGCGGCCGAGGTCGCGGCGGGCATGAAGTCCGGCTTCGACGCGCTGGCAATTCCGGCGGTCGCCTATACCGACCCGGAAATCGCCTGGACCGGACTCAGTGAAACCGAGGCGAAAAACAACGGTGTGGCCTATGAGAAGGCCGTATTTCCGTGGGCCGCGAGTGGTCGCGCGCTCGGCATCGGACGCAGCGAGGGGATCACCAAACTCCTGGTCGACCCGGAATCACGACGGGTGCTGGGTGCGGGGATCGTGGGTCCGCACGCCGGCGATCTGATCGCCGAGGCGACCCTGGCGATCGAAATGGGTGCCGACGCCGAGGATCTGGGTCTCACCATTCACCCGCATCCGACCCTCTCGGAGACCCTGGGTTTCGCCGCCGAGATGGCCGAAGGCACGATCACCGACCTTTACGTGCCGCGCAAAAAGTAGCGCGTCGGTGCCGGTCGCACTGAATTTTCAGTCCCTCGGCGAGGGCCCGCCGCTGCTGATTCTGCACGGCCTGTTCGGCTCCGGCACCAACTGGCGTTCGATCGGAAAACAGCTCGCGGGGCGCCGCCGGGTGCTACTGGTCGATCTGCGCAATCACGGCGGCTCAGCGCACGCCGCCGGCATGAGTTACCCGCTGCTCGCGGCCGACGTGCGTGCCCTGATGGATCGCGAAGCCATCGCGCAGGCCGCTTTCCTGGGACACAGCATGGGCGGCAAGACCGCCATGCACCTGGCCCTGGAAAATCCCGATCGGGTGTCACATCTGATAGTGGTCGACATCGCCCCGGCCGTTTCTCACCATGACCATCGGGCGGTCATCGCGGCCCTCGAGTCGCTCGACCTCGGCGGCGTTACGCGCCGCGGCGACGCGGACCACGCGCTCGCGGCGGCGATCCCCGATCGTGGATTGCGCCTGTTTTTGCTCCAGAACCTGGTCGCCACCGAACACGGCTGGCGCTGGCGCCTCAATTTGGCGGCGCTGCGCGACGCGATGCCCGACCTGCTCGGCTTCCCCGAGCCCGACGCCGGCGCGTGTTACCCGGGACCGACCCTGTTCATCCGTGGTGGTCGCTCCGACTACCTGCTGCCCGAACACGAAGCACGGATCCGCGAGTTATTCCCGGCAGCCCGAATCGACACCATTGCGGATGCAGCGCACTGGGTCCACGCGGAGCAGCCGGGGCGCCTGGTCGAGTCGATCCGGGCGTTTCTGGCACGCTGATCCGGCCTTTCGTGCCAACGAGTCACCGACCACACCTCCGGGCCTCAGTATTCGTTGTATTTTTTTGACTTTCCGCGAACCCGCTCGACCGGGTAACGGCGTTCATTGATCGCGATCTTCCTGTCGACGGCATCCAACAGATTGACGTCGAGTCGATCCGCCAGACGCACCAGATAGATCAGGACATCAGCCATCTCCAACTCCACCTCGGCAAGTTTCTCCGGCCTTAAATTCGCGCTCTCGGTCTCGCTCGACCACTGCATGCACGCGACCAGTTCACCGGCCTCGCCCGCCAGCGCCATGGCGAGGTTCTTGGGGCTGTGGAACTGTTCCCAGTCGCGCGCGACCGCGAAGGCGCGCAACCGCTCGCGCAACGAATCCCAACCGATGTTCTCCTGCACTGATCTTCCCGAAATTGGTCCCGCGGTGCGTGTATTATCCGGTGCTGGGCATCGCGCTGACCAGTGCCGATCGTCGCGCGATGATCGGGGCTGAAATATATCGCGATGCGGCGAGCTAGCGGACCACGTCAACCTTGAACCTAGACATAATGAATTGACCTGCCCAACCTCGAAGACGTGGGTTACGCTAAGAGGTTGGAAACCCTGGCGCAGAGCCATAATCGAGGAGGACAGGTCATGAACGAGTTTAGCAAGTA
>Ga0114931_10001335_pt1 | contig 31521 bp, 29 predicted proteins | sample 2SBtaG_FD_89579 | JGI IMG/M metagenome (GOLD analysis project Ga0114931, IMG submission 89579) | Deep subsurface microbial communities from Kolumbo volcano to uncover new lineages of life (NeLLi) - 2SBTROV14_V59a metaG | ecosystem: Environmental > Aquatic > Marine > Volcanic | place: Kolumbo...
GACTTCGTCGAGATGTTCGTCGGCGTCGGCGCCAGCCGCGTGCGCGACATGTTCGATCAGGGCAAGAAAAACGCGCCCTGCATCATCTTCATCGACGAGATCGACGCCGTCGGCCGCCATCGCGGCGCCGGGCTCGGCGGCGGCAACGACGAGCGCGAGCAGACCCTCAACCAGTTGCTGGTCGAGATGGACGGCTTCGAATCCAACGAAGGCGTGATCCTGATCGCGGCCACCAACCGCCCCGACGTGCTCGACCCGGCGCTTCTGCGCCCCGGCCGCTTCGACCGCCAAGTGGTGGTGCCCAACCCCGACGTGCTCGGCCGCGAGAAGATTCTCAAGGTCCACATGCGCAAGGTGCCGCTGGCGCCCGACGTCGATGCGCGGATCATCGCCCGCGGCACGCCCGGTTTCTCGGGCGCCGATCTCGCCAATCTGGTCAACGAGGCGGCCCTGCTCGCCGCCCGCCACGGCAAGCGCGTCGCCACCATGGACGAGTTCGAGGACGCCAAGGACAAGGTGATGATGGGCGCCGAGCGGCGCTCGATGGTGATGACCGACGAGGAGAAGAAACTGACCGCCTATCACGAGGCCGGTCATGCCCTGGTGGCGCTACATTGCAGCGAATCCGACCCCATCCACAAGGCCACCATCATTCCGCGCGGACGGGCGCTGGGCATGGTCATGCGCCTGCCGGAGGGCGACCGCATTTCGGTCTCGCGGGCCAAGCTGCTGGCCGACATCACCGTGGCCATGGGCGGCCGCATCGCCGAGGAGCTGATCTTCGGTCACGACAAGGTGACCAGCGGCGCTTCCTCCGACATCCAGATGGCGACCCATCTGTCGCGCGCCATGGTCACCCAGTACGGCATGAGCGACAAGCTCGGGCCGTTGACCTACGCCGAGAACGAGCAGGAAATCTTCCTCGGCCATTCGGTGACCCAGACCAAGAAGGTCTCGGAGGCGACCTCGGAGCTGATCGATTCCGAAGTCCGGCGTCTGATCGATGATTCTTACGAGCGCGCCCGCGAGATCGTCGAATCCCATCTCGACGATCTTCACGCCGTCGCCCAGGGCCTCTTGGAGTACGAGACCCTGACCGGCGACGAGATCAGGGCCCTGATCCGGGGCGAGGAGATTACCCGCCCCGAGCCCAGCGACGAACCGCCCAAGGATGCCGGGCGGCGTTCCTCGGTGCCGACCAGCGGCGGCAAGGGTCCCGCCGGCGGGCTCGAACCCGAACCGCAGCCGGGGTCCTAGGACCCCGCGCCTCCGCCCAGCGTGATCGTCCACGAGAGAAGCCCCGCGCCGCCGCGGGGATTTTCATCCAAGGCCCGCGTTTATCTCCGCCCCACGGCGCTGGTCTAGGCGCGCGACGACGGCGACGAGCGCGCGCTACCCCTGGCCGGCGGACCGTTGGCTTTCACCGCCTGCGAGGTCATGGTCCGCGAACCCGGACGACTGATCACGGCGCGGCTTCCCGTCGCCGCCATCGGCGACTGGGCCGCCACCCTGACGGCGGCGCAAGCCGCGCGGGTGGCGGAATTGATGGAGCGGCTGGTCGCCGCCCGGCCGCCGATCGCCGGGATCGATCCGTCCACGCCCCGGATCATGGGCGTCATCAACGTCACCCCCGACAGCTTTTCCGACGGCGGCGATCACGCCGATGCCGAGGCCGCCATCGCGCATGGCCGCGCCCTGGCCAAGGCCGGAGCCGATATTCTGGACGTCGGCGGCGAATCGACACGCCCCGGGGCCGACCCGGTCGACGCCGAGCACGAATGCGCGCGGGTTATCCTTGTCATCCGGGCGCTGGCCGCCGACGGCTTCACGGTCTCGATCGACAGCCGCCGCGCCACCGTCATGGCCGCCGGCATCGAGGCCGGTGCAAGACTGGTCAACGACGTCAGCGCGCTCTCCTTCGACCCCCGGGCCATGGCGACCGTCGCCGCCGCCGGGGTGCCCGTGGTGCTGATGCACGCCCGGGGCGACCCCAAGACCATGCAGAAGGACCCGGTCTACGACCACGCGCCGCTCGACGTCCACGACACCTTGGAGGCCCGGATCGCGGCCTGCGTCGCGGCCGGCATCGACCGCGACCGGGTGATCGTCGATCCCGGCATCGACTTCGGCAAGACCCTCGCCCACAACCTCGAAATCCTCGATCAATTGGCGCTTTATCATGGTCTCGGTTGCCCGCTGTTGCTCGGAGTTTCGCGCAAGAGCTTCATCGGCCGCATCGCCCATGTCGCCGAGGCCAAGGCGCGCCTTCCCGGCAGTCTCGCCGCCGGCCTCGCCGGGCTCGCCCGCGGGGTCCAGATCCTGCGTGTCCACGACGTCGCCGAAACCGCCCAGGCGGTGGCGGTCTGGCGGGCGATCGCGAGCTAGTAACGTGCCCACGCCGGCAGTAGTCTGTTAACCATGATCTGTTAACGATGGGTGTGTCGGCCGCTATCGACCGACGCGATCGACTCGAGCGGCGGGAATGGGGGCATGACGCGCAAGTATTTCGGCACCGACGGCATTCGCGGCCTCGCCAATCGGCATCCGATGACGGCCGACGTGGCGCTTCGGGTCGGGCTCGCCGCCGGCCGTCAGTTCACCCGCGGCGACCATCGTCACCGGGTGGTGATCGGCAAGGACACGCGGCTGTCGGGCTATATGCTGGAACCGGCCCTGACCGCCGGCTTCATCGCCATGGGGCTCGACGTGATCCTGGTCGGGCCGATGCCGACGCCGGCCGTGGCGATGCTGACGCGCAGCCTCCGCGCCGATCTCGGGGTGATGATCTCGGCCTCGCATAATCCTTTTCAGGACAACGGGGTCAAGCTCTTCGGCCCCGACGGCTACAAGCTCTCCGACGCGGTCGAGTTGGAGATCGAGGCGCGCATGAACGGCGACCCGGAATGCGACTTGGCGGCGCCGGAGCGGCTCGGCCGGGCCAAGCGGCTCGACGACGCCGAGGGCCGCTATATCGAATTCGTCAAGCGCACCTTCCCCCGCGAAATGGGCCTCGAAGGGGTCAAGATCGTCATCGACTGCGCCAACGGCGCCGCCTACAAGGTCGCGCCGACGGTGCTGTGGGAGCTCGGCGCCGAGGTCATCCCGATCGGCGTCCGCCCCGACGGCTTCAACATCAACAAGGGCTGCGGCTCGACCGCGCCCGATTACATGCGCGAGCAGGTGGTGGCCCACAAGGCTGACCTCGGGGTGGCGCTCGACGGCGACGCCGACCGCCTGGTGCTGGCCGACGAGCACGGCCATCTGGTCGACGGCGATCAGCTCATGGCCCTGGTCGCCAAATCGTGGAGCGAGGCCGGACGCCTGCGCGGCGGCGGCATCGTCGCCACCGTCATGTCGAACCTCGGTCTCGAACGTTTCCTCGGCGATCTCGGGCTGGCGACCGTGCGCACGCCGGTCGGCGACCGCTATGTCGTCGAGCACATGCGCGCCCATGATTTCAACGTCGGCGGCGAGCAGTCGGGCCATATCATCCTGTCCGATTTCAGCACCACCGGCGACGGCCTGATCGCCGCCTTGCAATGCCTGGCCATGCTGGTCGACGGCGATCGCCCGGTGAGCGCGGCGGCGCGGCTGTTCGAGCCCCTGCCCCAAACCCTGCGCAACGTCCGCTACAACGGCGGCTCGCCGCTCGACCTCGACGCGGTCAAGGCGGCCATCGCCGGCGGCGAGAGCCGGCTGGGATCGAGCGGGCGCATCCTGGTCCGTAAATCGGGCACCGAGCCGCTGCTGCGGATCATGGCCGAAGGCGAGGACGAGGGCCTGGTGCGGCGCGTGGTCGACGACATCGCCGAGACCATAGACGCCCACACCGGCTAGCCCATCGACGCTTGCGGCGCCGCGATCGCGCGCCTACATTTATCGGCATCGAGCCGATGAAAATCCCGATCTATCAAATCGACGCCTTCAGCGGTCGCCGCTTCGGCGGCAATCCGGCCGCCGTCTGCCCGCTCGACGACTGGCTCGACGACCGGACTCTGCAAGCGATCGCGGCCGAGAACAACCTCTCCGAAACCGCCTTCTTCACCGAGGCCGGCGGCCGCTACAAGCTGCGCTGGTTCACCCCCACCCGCGAGGTCGATCTCTGCGGCCACGCGACGCTCGCCACCGCCTTCGTCTTGTTCGAGGAGATCGGCGTCGGCGGCGACAAGGTCGCTTTCGAGACCCCGAGCGGACCGCTCGCCGTCAGCCGCGACGGCGACCGCCTGACCCTCGACTTTCCCGCCCGGCCGCCGGCGCCGATCGACGTCGACACCGCCACCGCCATCGCCGAGGCGCTCGGTGGCCGGCCGGCGGCGGTGCTCGGCAACGTCATGGGGCTGGCGGTATTCGAGAGCGAGGCGGACGTGCGCGCACTCAAGCCCGATTTCGAGCGGGTCGCGGTGCTGGCGCTCGATGGCGTCATCGTCACCGCGCCCGGCACGGCGGTCGATTTCGTCTCGCGCTATTTCGCCCCCGCCGCCGGCATCCCCGAGGACCCGGTCACCGGCTCGGCGCATTGCCTGCTCACCCCCTACTGGGCCGAGCGCCTGAGCAAGACGCAACTCACCGCGCGTCAGGTTTCGGCCCGGGGCGGCGAGCTGTGGTGCGAGGCCCGGGGCGAGCGGGTCGCGATCTCGGGCCGGGCGGTGAAGTTTCTCGAAGGATTGATCACGCTTTGACCACGACAACCGCGACCCGGCCGACGACGCGGCCGGCCGACACGCGCTTTTCCTCCGGCCCCTGCCGCAAGCGGCCGGGCTGGCGGGTGGAGGCCCTGGCCGGCGCGGTGCTCGGTCGCTCCCATCGCGGCGGCCCCGGCGAGGCTCGCCTCGGCGAGGCGATCGCGCGAACCCGCGCGTTGCTCGAACTGCCCGCCGACCACCGCCTGGCGATCGTGCCTGGCTCCGACACCGGCGCCTTCGAAATGGCGATGTGGTCGCTTTTGGGCGCGCGCGGGGTCGACGTCTTGGCCTGGGAGAGTTTCGGCCACGGCTGGGCGCGCGACATCACCGACGAGCTTCGCCTCGACGACGTCCGCGTGCTGAAGGCCGACTACGGCGCCCTGCCCGACCTCGGCGCGGTCGATCCCGATCGCGACACGGTCTTCGTCTGGAACGGCACCACCTCGGGCGCGCGGCTGCCCGACGGCGACTGGATCGCCGCCGACCGCGCCGGGCTGACGCTGTGCGACGCGACCTCGGCCGCCTTCGCCATGCCGCTCCCTTGGGACAAGCTCGACGTCACCACCTTCTCGTGGCAGAAGGCGCTCGGCGGCGAGGCCGCGCACGGCATGCTGGCGCTGTCGCCGCGCGCCGTCGACCGGCTCGCGGCCTATCGCCCGCCCTGGCCGCTGCCCAAGCTCTTCCGCCTGGTCAAGAACGGCAAGCTCGACGAGGGACCGTTCCGGGGCAAGACCATCAATACGCCGTCGCTCCTTTGCGTCGAGGACCTGCTCGACGCCCTCGGCTGGGCAGAGCGAATCGGTGGCCTGGCCGCCCTCGTCGCCCGCGCCGAGGCCAATCTCGCCGTCGTCGCCGACTGGGTCGCCGGCAGCGACTGGACCGAATTTCTCACCGCCGCGCCAGCGCACCGCTCGCCGACCGCGATCTGCCTGGGCCTAATCGATCCACGCATGCGCGGGCTTGACGACGCGCGCCAACGGGCCATGGTCAAGGCCATGATCGGGCTCCTGGACGACGAAGGCGTCGCCCATGACATCGGCGCCTATCGCGACGCCCCGCCGGGCCTGCGCCTGTGGGGCGGGCCGACGGTCGAGACGGCCGATATCGCCGCCCTCCCGCCCTGGCTCGATTGGGCTTACGGCGTGGTGGCCCCGCGCATGATCGAGGATAAGCAATGATCAGGGTCCTGATTTCCGATCCGATGAGCGCCCACGCGCTCGCCGTGTTCAAGGCCCGGGGCATCGACGCCGACGTGAACACCGGGCTCGACGCGACGGCGCTGGCCGCGATCATCGGCGATTACGACGGCCTCGCCGTGCGCTCGACCACCAAGGCGACGGCCGAGCTGCTTTCCGCCGCCCCCCGGCTCAAGGTCATCGGCCGGGCCGGGATCGGGGTCGACAACATCGACGTCGCCGCCGCCACCGCGCGCGGCATCGTGGTCATGAACACCCCGTTCGGCAACGCCACCACCACCGCCGAGCACTCTATCGCCATGCTGATGGCGCTGGCCCGCCGCCTGCCCGCCGCCGACCGCTCGACCCGGGCCGGAAAATGGGAAAAATCGCGCTTTCTCGGCGTCGAACTGGCCGGCAAGACCCTCGGCGTGATCGGCGCCGGCAACGTCGGCGCCATCGTCGCCAGCCGGGCGCGGGGGCTGCTGATGCGGGTGCTGATCCACGATCCTTTCGTCACCCCCGAGCGCGCGGCCGAGATCGGCGGCGAGAAGGTCGATCTCGACGATCTCCTGACAAAAGCGGATTTCATCACCCTCCACGTGCCCCTGACCGAGCAGACGCGCGGCATGATCGACGCGGCGGCCCTGGCCAGGACCAGGCCCGGGGTGCGCCTGATCAACTGCGCCCGGGGCGGCCTGGTGGTCGAGGCCGACCTGGCCGAGGCGATCGAGCGCGGCCATGTCGCCGGCGCCGCGCTCGACGTGTTCGAGGTCGAGCCGGCGCGCGAAAATCCGTTGTTCGCCATGGACGAGGTCGTGGTCACCCCGCATCTCGGGGCCTCGACCGCCGAGGCGCAGGAAAACGTCGCCCGCCAGATCGCCGAGCAGATGGCGGCCTATCTCACGGTCGGCGCGGTCGCCAACGCCCTCAACATGCCCTCGGTGACGGCCGAGGAGGCGCCCCGGCTCAAGCCCTACATGGCGCTCGCCCGCCAGCTCGGCGGCTTCGCCGGCCAGCTTACCGAAAGCGGGTTGAAATCGGTGGTCATCGAATACGAGGGCCAGGTGGCCGCGCTCAACACCCGGGCGCTGACCGCGATCGCGCTGGAGGGCCTGCTGGCGCCGCTCTTGGATTCGGTCAACATGGTCAACGCGCGCCTGGTCGCCACCGAGCGCGACATCGCCGTGACCGAGACGTGCCACGACCGCCCCGGCGACTACCAGACCCTGATCCGCCTGACCGTGACCACCGAGAAGCGAACGCGCGGGGTCGCCGGCACCCTGTTCGCCAATCGCCGCCCACGCGTGGTCGAGGTCAAGGGCATCAAGATCGAGGCCGAATTGACCCCGCACATGCTCTACATCACCAACGACGACCAGCCGGGCATCATCGGCCGGCTCGGCACCACGCTGGCCGAGGCGGGGGTCAATATCGCCACCTTCCACCTCGGCCGCGCCCAACCCGGCGGCGACGCCATCGCTCTGATCGCCATCGACCATGACCTCGCCGAGCCCTTGCTAGCCAAGGTTCGCGCCATCCCCGGCATCGCCCAAGCCAAGGCGCTCCATTTCTAGAGTATTTTCCGCTCACCTTTACGCGGTAAAGGTGAGCGACGTTCAATCGCCACGCGGGCTCCCGCCGCGGGAGCGGCGGCCCGCGCTTGCGGGCTGGCGCAATCCGGGCGGTTCCACCTGTTCGGATTGCGCTCTAACAAGGTCAGCGCTTGCGGCACCAGAACTGGTACATGCCGGCGAAGGTGGCAGGGTGGTCGCGCTCGAAACCCTCCCAGTTGGCGAGATCGGTCATCGCCTCGTCTTGGGGATAAGCGGCGCGGTAGGCGGCGCGGGCTTCGGGGTTGTCGAGCTCGAAGCCGATGAAATCGAGGCCCAGCGCATTGAGATCGGCGTTGATGCGAGCCGGCGAATAGGCGTGCTCGTGGACGTGAAACAACAGGTCGCGGCAAGCGCTCAAGGCGTAAAAATCGCGATTGCGCGCCACCTCCCGGGCCGGGTCGTCATCGCTTAGGACGAGGATATCGCGGCGGCAGCGACGGATACCGTCGGGCGTCGGTGGATAGCCACCCTCAGCGATCAGTCGCCGCGCCGGCTCCAGATGACGGCGCGCGCGGTCGCTGTAGAGGCCGATCTTCATCACCCCGCCGGGACGGAGCCGGTCGCACAAGAGGCCCCAGGCGGCGCGGGCCTGATCGAAGCCGCCGATATGGTGCAGCACGCCGGTGCATTCGATCACCTGGAAGCGACGCTCGAGGCTCCCGAGGGCGAGGATGTCGCCGCGCCGGAAGTCGATGTTGTCGACGCCCAGCAGGCGCGTCATGCGCTGGGCATAGGCTAGGCTGGCGCGGCTCAAGTCGATCGCCAGCACCCGGGCGCCGCGATAACGGCCAGCGACGTCGATCGCCTGCCGCCCGGTGCCGCAGCCGGCGACCAGCACGTCGAGACGGCCGCGCGCCAGCATCGACGGCGGCTTAAAATGCGGGAACAGGCCGGCCAGCACCTCGGCCGCCGGGCGCGGCGCGCGGCTCGCGGCCGTCATCCAGCGCGGATACGGGCTCTCCTCGTACATCGCCCGAAGCGGTGCCGAAGCCGGGTCGTCGGCGGCGGCGAGATCGTCGATGGCGGCGGCGATCGCGCGCTCCTCCAGCGGGACCCGAAGCTGGCGGTCGAGCAGACGCCGGAACGGCGGCGACCAGGCCCCGGCGTCGATCTCCAAGAGGCGCTCCATCCCGGCGTGGCCGGCGAGCGGCCGATACATCGCCAGGCAGGCAATCTCGAGTTCGAGATCGGGCGTCGGCGCGGGGCCGTCGGCGAGGCGTCGGTCGAGCGCCTGACCGAGGGCATCGGCGGCGGCCTCCTCGGCGGGCTCGGCCCAGAACGCGTATTCGTTGTTGAAGCCCTGCTGGGCGAGGGCCAGGACCAGCCCCGCCGGAACGGCGCCGGGGCGCGCGAACAGATACGCCCGCAACCGCGTCAACAATCGTTCCCAGGCCGGCTTGGCGACGAAGCTGTGTTCGAGCAGATGGAGAAACAGGGGCTCGTCCGCGAGCCCCTCGCGGGCGGCGTCGAGAAGCGCGGCTTCATCGCTGGCGGTCAGCGCGCGGCCGACCGAGGGCGTCGTCTCCAGGGTCCCAAGCGCCGCCGGCAACAGGCTCTGGGCGTCGATGCCGGGCGCGCCGATCAAGCTGGCGAGCGCCGCGCGCAGACCCGGCGCGTCCTCCACGACGGCCCGGTTCTTGAGGCAGGCGGCGAGCGTGCGGCGGATGGCTGGATGGCCGCCATCGAGGGCGAAGGCGCGCAGCAGCGTCGCCAGCGCCTCGTCCCAGCGGCCGAGATCGTGCAGCGCGAGACCGAGGTTGTGATGAATCTCGGCCCGCGCCGGGTCAATGGCGATGGCCCGCCGCCAAGCCTCGATCGCCGCCTCGGCGCGACCCAGCCGGCCGAGCGCCAAGGCCAGCGCGTTCCACGCCACGACGTCCTCGGGCGCGACCTCGACGGCGGCGCGCAAGGCCGCCTCGGCCGCCTCGGCGCGACCGCGCGCGAGCTCCACCTCGCCGATGCCGATCAGCGCCGCCGCCCCGCCGGGGCGGATCGAACGCGCCTTGGCATAGGCGGCGAGCGCCCGGTCGAGACGGCCGGCGGCGCGATAGGCCTCGGCCAGATTGAGAAACAGATCGGCGTTGCGCGGCTGGGCGCGGGCCGCCTTGCGCATCAGCCGCGCGGCCTCCTCGGCGCGGCCGAGATGGCGGGCGACCAGCCCCATCAGGTGAAGCGCCTGGGGATTGCCGGGTTCGCGTCGCAGCACTTGGCGACAGAGCCGTCCCGCCCCCTCGACATCGCCGGCGCGCAAGCGGCCGAACGCCGCGTCGAGCGACATCGCGTCGGGCGCCGTCCGGCCCGCGATCAGCCGCCGGGCGCCGCCGCCGCGCCCGGCAGCATCCTGCGCAAGGCGCGGGCGCGGAAGAAAGCGGTCTTGCGCGCCGTGCAGCGACAGGTCTCGGCCGCGGCCACCTGCTCGGAGGCGAAACCCAGGGTATCGGCGAGCGCGGGGTCGTCGATCAGTGCGTTGCGGTTGCCTTGCAGGCGCTCGATTAAGTCGTTGCGGCGGCGTTCGGCGGCGCTCGGCGGATCGGCGCGGCTCCAGGCGACGTAAAGCGCGCCGAGATCGGGGTCGAGCGGCAGGCCGTAAAGGATGGCCATGTAGATCGCCGCCCGCGCCACATCGCCGCGCGCCGCCACCGGCGGCGTGGCCACGCGGTCATTGCGGGCGAAGGCGCAATCGCCGAATACCGGGTCGCCACCGTTCTCGATTTCGCCGAATGGGCGATCGCCGCGCGCCGCCGCGACCGCCGGCGACAATGGATAGAGATCGTGGCGGTCGGCAAGCATGCGGGCGAAGCGCGGGTTGTCGGCCTGGCAGGCGGCGACAGTGGCGCTAGACGCGCAGCCCGCCGCCTTGGCCAGAACGGAGATCGGCACGATCGGCGCGACCGCGACCTCGGCCAGCGACGCGAAGGGGCGGCCGCAGATCAGCGTTCGCCCGCCCTCGGGATAGAGCGCCGCGAGGGGACCGCTCTCGCCCGCGCGCGCGCTGGCGGGAACCAGGGCGGCGAGGACCAGGACGAGAAGAACGAGACCGCGACCAACCCACATGGACCCAACTCCCGACTGCGAGGAACGGCGGCCTATAGAGCCACCAACGGGCCTCATGTTAGCGCGGCCCGTGCGGCGATGCGAGCGCGGCGGCGGCGCGCTCCCGGGCGGACGCCGAGCCGATCCTGCTCTCGCGGAAGGCGATGTAGGTGGCGGACGCGAAGATCACCGCGCCGCCGATGAAAGTGGCCGATCCCGGCACTTCGGAGAAGGCCAGGAAGCCGATGATCGCGGCCCAGATCAACTTCAGGAAGTCGAACGGCAGCACCGCGCTCACGTCGGCGAAGCGGAAGGCCTGGGCGACCCCGATCTGGCCCAGGGTGCCGAGCGCCCCGATCAGCATCAGCCACAGCAGGGCGCCGCCGCTCGGCCACTGCCAGACGAACAGCGCCGGCACCAGCGACAAGGGCGTCATCAGCAGCGCCGCCATGGCGGTAATGGTGGTCGGCCGGTCATCGCGCGACAAGATCTTGATGACCATCAGCGCCATCGCCCAGATTGCCGACGAGGCGATGACGTAGAGCCCGCCAAGGTCGATATCGCCGCTACCGGGGCGAACGATGATCAGGGTTCCGACGAACCCGACGATCAGCGCCGTCCAGCGCCTGAGCCGCACCCGTTCGCGCAGAACGACCATGGCGTATATGGTGGCGAACAAGGGGGAGACGAAGCCTAGCGCCGAGACCAGTGCCAGCGGGGTGACGCTGAGGGCATAAAAATAGAGCAGCATCGCCACCACGTTGAAGCTGGCCCGCAAGAGGTGAAGGCCCGGCCGTTGGCTCCGCAGCGGCGCCAGACCCAGCTTCAGAAACATGGGCGTAAAGACCAGCAGCCCGAAAAGATTGCGGAAGAAGGCGATGACGAAGGGATGGACCTCGGCCGAAACTTGGCGGATGGCGCCGTTCATTCCCGCCAGTACGACCGTCGCCGCGACCACGCAAAGGATGCCCTTGAGCACGTCGGGAAGAGCATCGAGCCGGGACCTGATCCCGGTAAGGGTCGCGTCGCGCACGCCGGTTCACCGCTTGGGAACAAAATGGCGATGCTATCCTGGCCGATCGGGCGCCGCCGTGACAGCCCCTATTGAACGGGTCAGCCATGCGGCCGCGCGGCGGGTCTCACAGCATGCCGAGACGCGAGGCGACATAGGCCGCGACCACCAGGGCGGCGAGGGCGATTCCGCCGACGCCCAGCAGGACCAGCGAGAGGAGACGCCCCCAGGAACCGGCCGCCGAGGGCTCGGTCGGCGCGATCACGATGCTTCCCCGGCGCGACTTCCCCCGTCGCCGGCGACGGGACAGGACGCCGCGTCGGGGAGTCGTTTCCCGAGCCGGAGCGGGCGCGTCGGCGAGCCGATCCCGATATGCGGTCCCCGCATCGGTCGTGATCGAATCTGACATGGTCGTGGCCTCCGACCTCGCGATCAATATGGCGAAGGGATCGAACCGGACCCCTCTCTCCCATCATCGCAACAATCATGCCAATCACGATGGACCAGGGACTTATACGGTAAAAACCCTGTTTCGCGATCTGCCGGGCGGCGGAACTGTAAAATTCACCGACAGTCGGGACCGCGCCACGAATAGCGCGCGCGGCGCGATTTTCAGGGAATGATCGGGCCTCGAACGCGCGATTCACTCGCGCGGTGCGTTCAACGGCGCTCGATCAAGGTCTTCGGTAGGGCCGCGGTTTCCGGCGCGGGTTTCTTGCGCGCGACCTCGACCGCGGCCGACAGCACCGAGGCGACGTCGTCGACCCCGTCGACATCGCCGCGCAGGGCGGCGGCGATGGCTTGGACATGGAGGTGGAAAATCTCGAATCGGCGCAAAGTGGCCACGCCGGCGCCGCTGATATCGGCCATCGCCTTAGCCATCGACGCCGCGAGATGCGGCAGGTTCTTGACGATCTCGTGGCTGGCCAGGGTCTCGACCTGGGCGGTGAGCCCGGCGAGGCGACTGATCTCGACCTCGAAGGCGCCGATGCTCTCGCCGCCACGGAGGCGCTCGACGACCTTGCGCGCGCGGCCGCCGATCTCGACCGTCAGGCTGTGCAGGCGCTGGCGGTTCATATCCTGCATCACCTGCTTGAAGGTGGTCGCGTCGTCGGCCGGGGAGCGCGTGCCGGTGACCTTTTCGCGCAGGGAATTGGGGACCTCGACCTGGGCCTCCATCTGCTCTTTCGGCAGCACGCCCTCGGCGCGCTCGGGGCCGATGTAGTCGGGGCCGGCGACGAAGGTCTTGCGGTTGCGGATCAGATTGCTCAGGCGGTCGATCAGGATGCGGTTGGTCAGCGGCTTCTTGACCAGGTCATCCATGCCGGCGGCGAGCGCGCCCTCGATCACGTCCTTCATCGGTTTCCAGGTCAGGCCGACGATGACTACGAACCAACTGAAGCCGAGCCGCTGGTAGCGGATGTCGCGGATCAGCGTCCGGGTCGGCTCGAAATTGGTGTCGAGGTCGAGGATCAGGAGATCGACCGAGAAATAGCGCAAGCGGTGGCGGACATCCTCGACCGTCTTGCACTCATGGACCGCCCGGCAGCCGAGCCCGCGAAGCGCGCTCTTGATCAGGGCGCGGCTGTCGTAGTTTTCCTCGAGCAGGACGACCTGGGAGTCCTTTAGGTCCAAGGGAGCGGCGACGGTCATGCCGCCGCCAACGTCCGTGACCCGTGGCGTCGTGGCCGCCAGCCGTCGGTGCGCGCGTGTTTCGTTCGAACGTCCATCGATCCCCCAATCAATGGCGCCGGGACGCCATCGCTCCCGGTTGGCGCAAGACCATCGAAAAGGCCCGCAACTCCAATCCTATACTAAGAACTAATTCCATTTAGCCAACGTTAACCGCGAAAGAGTTGTCGCCGAGACTAGGCCCCGAATCGCGCCCCACGCGGACTATCGGGCTAAATCCACGTCGCGGCCTCGGATGATGAAGTCCGATCGGGTCACCGTGACCCGCGACGGCGAAGGAAATGAGGCTTCGCCTGTCCCGTGTCCGGGAGTGCCGGCATTAATCCGGGCGTCCCTCGATAACGTTCCGGCCGATCCGATAGCAATGGAGCGCGCAGGGGAAATGACTAATCTCAATTCCATCCACGTCGGTAACTTGCGTTATCGTTTTTGACGTCGCGCCGATGGGAACATGGTTTCGCCGGTTTTTTCGGGCGAACTCGATCAATCCCTTGAGCTCGTTGGAATGGCCGAGCGCGTAGCGATCCGACCATTTGATTTCATAAGCCCATGACGGGCGCAGACTTGCCGGATCGACACGGACGAGATCGACTTCACGGTCCTGACGGCCGCTTTTCCAGCGCGCGTAGTAGATATTTCTCATCCGGTCGGAATGGAACCATTGGCTGAAAATCGCCGTTTCAGCCATGGCGCCGATCGCCTTGTCGCCCTCCTTGAGAGGCGCGAACAGGGCGGCGCGCATGGACGGGTTGGTGAGATAGACCTTGAACCGCCGCATGCGTTGAAAGGTCCGCCCGCTGTCGTCCACGCGTCGAACGCGGACGATCAGGAAGGCGGCTTCGAGATAATCCAGGTATCGCGTGATCGTATTCTTGGCGACGCCCGAATTCTTCGCCAATCCGTCCAGACTGATTTCCTGGCTGGAGTGGTAGGCGATGGTCGTGAACAGGCGATTCAGCTCCTGTATGTCCTGAATTCCATAAAGGCTCGGCAGGTCACGCAACAGAACCTTGTCGACGATGTCGCGTCCGAGATAGCGTTGAACATTGGCTTGAATACCCGGATTGAGCACGGCCTCCGGGTAGCCGCCGAAATTCACGTAATCGATAAACTCGGCGTTCAGCGCCTTGATGTCGCTAGTACGAAAGCGACGGGTATCGCCGCGCGACCGTGGCACGATTAGCGCCTTTTCCCGTTCCCTGAAATCGAGAAACTCGGCGAACGTCAAGGGCGGCAGCAAGAAATCGGTAAACCGCCCGGCGCCCGATTCATGGCTTTTCAGTCGGAGCGCGGCGGCGGCGGAGCCGGAAGCGATAAACCGCGTATCGGGGTGCCTGTCGATCAGCACCTTGAGGTGGACTTCCCAATTCTTGAGGTACTGGATTTCGTCGAAAATGATGAGCCGGCGGCGCCTCGGATCGTGGCCGGTCTGTTTCTCGAACAGCTCGATCAAGCGATCTAGCGGTATGCCGCTGTAGAGCGGCGAGTCCATCGACGCGAACAGGATGCGGTTGGAATCAAAATCCGCGCCGATCGCGAATTCGATCAATTGTTGAAGCATGACGGTTTTGCCGACGCGCCGCGGTCCCATCAGAATGACGGCGCGGCGCACATCCCATTTCAAGGAAATATCCTTGAAGGCATCAAAATAGGCCCGTTTCTTGGAGAAGCCAGGCCATGCCACGGCGCGCCGAGCGGACCACCACGGGTTGTCCCGCTCGAGGCTTTGTAAAATATCGGCTTCGGCTATTTCCAGCATGAGAGGCCGTCCAAGTAGCATCAATTAACTGACGCTATCATGACGCTTGCGCTCATTCCATTGGAATTTATAAATAAAATAGGTCGTGATAGCGCGGAAAGTTCGTACGCGTCGCTACCGTTCGACGGTATCGTCGGCCAGAAAGATGCGCGTCACGACCGCTATCGCCGATGAGTGCCGCGACGTCGTGTCGTTGATCGCGCGCGCGGTCATGAACGCGCATTCCTTCGTCATGCCGGCAAAGCGGTCCAGGCATCCACGCCTCACCGATCCCGATAAACACGTTATCGAGGGCGGTTCACAAAAAACATTAAACAAACAATTTACGTTAACTTTACATTAATAATTTGCGTATAGGGTTCTCATCATACATCGGGATTCCCTGATCCCTGATGTGTTCTCCGGACTTTCTGAAGCCTCCCTGTAAACTTCGAGCCGCCGCAAGGCGGCTCCTTTTTTTCGCGCGATATTTCTATAAGGGCGCGATATCGCCCTTGGCCCGGTCCTCGGCGAAGGCGGCGGCGAAATCGGCCAGGGTTCCGGCGTTGATCGCCTCCCGCAGCCCGGTCATCAGGCGCTGGTAATAGCGCAGGTTGTGCCAAGTCAGTAGCATGGCGCCGAGAATTTCGCCGGCGCGGATCAGATGGTGCAGATAGGCGCGGCCATAGGCGGCGCAGGCCGGGCAGTCGCAGTGTTCGTCGAGCGGCCGGGGGTCGTCGGCGTGTCGCGCGTTGCGCAGATTGACCGTGCCGCGACCGGTGAACGCCTGGGCGGTGCGGCCCGAGCGCGTCGGCAGCACGCAATCGAACATGTCCACCCCCCGCGCCACGGCGGCGACCAAGTCGTCGGGCTTGCCGACGCCCATCAGATAGCGCGGTCGCTCGGCCGGCAGACGCGGCACGGTCGCGGCCAGGGTCGCGAGCATCGCGTCCTGGCCCTCGCCCACGGCAAGCCCGCCGATGGCGTAGCCGTCGAAACCGACCTCGCGAAGGCCCGCCGCCGAGCGTTGGCGCAACGCCGGGTCGACCCCGCCCTGGACGATGCCGAACAGCGCGTGGCCCGGACGCGCCCGATACGCGGCCTTGGAGCGCTCTGCCCAGCGCAGCGAGCGTTCCATCGCCGCCTCGGTCTCGGCCGCGCCGGCGGGAAGGCGCAGGCATTCGTCGAGAACCATGGTGACGGTCGCCCCGAGCAGGTGTTGGATTTCGACCGCGCGCTCGGGCGTGAGGCGGTGGCGGCCGCCGTCGATATGAGATTGAAAGGTGACGCCCCTGTCATCGATGCGCCTGAGCTTGGCCAGCGACATGACCTGAAAGCCGCCCGAATCGGTCAATATCGGCCCCGGCCAGTTCATGAAGCGGCGCAGGCCGCCGAGCCGGGCGATGCGCTCGGCCCCGGGGCGCAGCATCAGGTGATAGGTGTTGCCGAGCAGGATTTCCGCGCCGGTCGCGGCCACCGCCTCGGGCGTCATCGCCTTGACCGTCGCCGCCGTGCCGACCGGCATGAAGGCCGGGGTGTGGATCGCGCCATGGGCGGTCTCGATCACCCCCGTCCGGGCCGCCCCGTCGGTCGCCGATATACGGAAGGAGAACGCCGCGCTCACCCCGCGCTCCGATGCAGCAGGCAGGCGTCGCCGTAAGAGTAGAAGCGATAGCCGGCGGCGATGGCGTGGGCGTAGGCGCGGCGCATCCGCGCCAGCCCGGCGAAGGCGCAGACCAGCATGAACAGGGTCGAGCGCGGCAAATGGAAGTTGGTCAGCAACAGATCGACCGCCTTGAAGCGATAGCCCGGGGTGATGAACAACGCGGTCTCGCCGACGAAGGGAGCGACGCGGCCGTGGTCGTCGCTAGCGCTCTCGAGCAGCCTGAGCGCGGTGGTGCCGCAGGCGACCACCCGGCCGCCCCGCTCGTGGGCGGCGTTGACGGCGGCGGCCGTGTCGCCCGTGATCTCGCCCCATTCGGCGTGCATGCGGTGGTCGCGCGTGTCGGCGACCTTGACCGGCAGAAAGGTGCCCGCGCCGACGTGAAGCGTGAGCCGCGCCGTGGCGACGCCCCGATCGTCGAGCGCGGCGAGCAGTGCTTCGGTGAAGTGGAGCCCCGCCGTCGGCGCCGCCACGGCGCCGTCGCGGCGGGCAAAGATGGTTTGATAGTCGCCGGCGTCGGCCGCGTCGGGGCCGCGCGGGCGGGGAATATATGGCGGCAGCGGCATCACGCCGGTCGCGGCGATACGGGCGTCTAGCGCCGCCCCTTCACATGTGAAGCGCAGCCGCGTCTCGCCGCCCTCGCCGCGCGCCACCACCGCGGCCGCGAGCTCGGCCGCGAAATCGATCCGGTCGCCGGGCTTGAGCTTGCGCGCCGGGCGGGCGAAGGCATCCCAGGTGGCGGCGTCGACGCGCTTGTGCAAGGTGACCTCGACCGCCGCCGTCCCGCGCCGGCCCTTGAGCCGCGCCCGGATTACCCGGGTGTCGTTGAAGACCAGCAGATCGCCCGGGCGCAGAAACGCCGGGAGATCGCCCATATGGCGGTCCACCGGAGTGTCGTCCCGCACCTCTAACAGGCGGGCGGCGTCGCGCGGCGCGGCCGGGCGGGCGGCGATGCGCTCGCGCGGCAGATCGAAAGCGAAGGCGGCGACATCCATATTCTTGGGCCGGGATCGCGCCGGCGACGCTACTAAGCGTCCGGACCGGGACGACGACCGGCTCGCTCGGCCGCGAAGATGGCGTCGAGATGGCGGCCGACATTGGCCGAGACGAAGCTCGATATGTCGCCCCGGAAACGACCGATTTCCTTGACCAGCCTGGAGGCGATGAACTGCTGCTTTTCCGAGGCCATCAGAAAGATGGTATCGATGTTGGGGTTGAGGCGCGCGTTCATCCAGGTCATCTGAAATTCGTACTCGAAATCGGAGACCGCGCGCAGGCCGCGCACGATCAGCCCGGCGCCGACATTGGCCGCGAAGTCCATCAGCAGGCCGTCGAAGGGGCGCACGTCGATGTCGCCGCCGCCGTCGGCGACCAGGGGCTCGACCTCCTCGCGCACCATCTCGACCCGCTCGTCGAGGCTCAGCAGCGGCGCCTTGCCGGCGTTGATGGCGACGCCGATGATCAGATGGTCGACCAGCCGCCGGGCGCGGCGGATGATGTCGAAATGGCCCAGCGTGATCGGGTCGAAGGTGCCGGGATAGACCGCGAATTGACGCTTAGTCATCGTCGTCGCCCCCTTCTTCGCCCCTCCCCTCGCTCGGCGCCGCCGGTTCATCGCCCGAGCCATTGACGTCGTCGCCCCCAGTGGCGTCGTGACCCCCATTGGCGTCTTCACCATCGTCCTCGGCGAGCCAGGCGACCGAAACCACGCGCTCGTCCTCGCCGATGCGGAACAGGGTCACGCCTTGGGTCTTGCGCCCGGCGATGCGGATATCGGCGACCGGGCAGCGGATCAGTTGGCCGCCATCGGTGACCAGCATGATCTGATCGCCGTCGGCGACCGGGAAGGTGGCGGCGACGCGGCCGTTGCGCTCCGACGGCTCGAAGTTCCAGATGCCCTGCCCGCCGCGCCGGGTGATGCGGTATTCATGGGCCGAGGTCCGCTTGCCATAGCCGGTCTCGGTGACGCAGAGGATGAATTCCTCGTTCTCCGCCAGATCGGCGAGCCGCGCCTCGTCCAGGAGCGCGTCGGTCTCGGCGACGGCGCCGTTGTCGGCCTCGCCGTTCTCGCCGCTCTCGGCCCGGCGCCGGGCGTTGGCCATGCGGATATAGGCGTCGCGCTCCTCGGTGGTGGCCTCGATGTGGCGCAGGATCGACAGCGAAATCACCGCGTCGTCGGACGCCAGGCGGATGCCGCGCACGCCGACCGAGCCCCGGCCGCTGAACACGCGCACCTCGTGGATCGGGAAGCGGATGCACTTGCCGGCCCGCGTCGCCAAGAGAAGATCGTCGTCGTCATCGCAGGTGCGAACGCCGATCAGCCGGTCTTCGCCGTCGAGCTTCATGGCGATCTTGCCGTTGGCGCGCACGTTGGTGAAGTCCGAGAGCGCGTTGCGCCGCACATGGCCGTCGGCGGTGGCGAAGGCGACGTAAAGCTGGCTCCAGCTTTCCTCGTCCTCGGGCAAGGGCATCACGGTCGAGATGGTCTCGCCCTCGGCCAGCGGCAGGAGATTGACCAGCGCCTTGCCGCGCGCCGTCGGCGTCGCGAGCGGCAGGCGATAGACCTTGAGCTTGTAGACTCGCCCGGCGGTCGAGAAGAACAATACCGGGGTGTGGGTGTTGACGACGTAGACCTGGGTGACGAAGTCCTCGTCGCGGGTCGCCATGCCGGCGCGGCCCTTGCCGCCGCGCCGCTGGGCGCGAAAGGTCGAGAGCGGCACCCGCTTGATATAGCCGCCGTGGGTGACGGTGACGACCATGTCCTCGCGCTGGATCAGGTCCTCGATATCCTGTTCGAACTCGGACTCCTCGAGCCTTGTCCGGCGCGGGGTGGCGAAACGCTCCTTGATTTCGATCAGCTCGGCCCGCAGCACCGCGGCCAGCGCCTCGTCGGAGGCGAGGATTTCGAGATAGCCGCCGATGCGCTCGCAAATCGCGCGCAGCTCGTCGCCGATCTTGTCGCGCTCGAGCCCGGTGAGGCGGTGCAGGCGGAGATCGAGAATCGCCCGCGCCTGGGTTTCCGACAGGCTGTAGCGGCCATCGACGACGACGTGGCCGGGCTCGTCGATCAGGGCGATCAAGGGCGCCACGGTCTCGGCCGGCCAGGCCTCGGCCATCAGGCGCTGGCGCGCGGTGGCGGCGTCGGGCGCGGCGCGGATCAGGGCGATCACCGGATCGAGATTGGCCACCGCCACGACCAGGCCGACTAGGACATGGGCGCGGTCGCGCGCCTTGGCCAGCTCGAAGGCGGTGCGCCGGGTGATCACCTCGCGGCGGAAGGCGATGAAGGCGGCGATGATCGCCTTGAGATCGAGCAGGTCGGGCCGACCGTGGTCGAGCGCCAGCATGTTGGCGGCGAAGGTCGTTTGCAGCGGCGTGAAGTGGTAGAGCTGGTTGAGCACCACCTCGGCCACGGCGTCGCGGCGCAGCTCGATCACCACCCGCACCCCGTCGCGATCGGATTCGTCGCGCAGCTCGGAAATCCCCTCGACCCGCTTCTCGCGCACTACGTCGGCGATGCGCTCGATCATCCGCGCCTTGTTGACCTGATAGGGCACCTCGGTGATGACGATCGCCTCGCGGCCCTTGCGCACCTCCTCGAAATGGGTGACGCCGCACATGGTGATCGAGCCGCGCCCGGTGTGATAGGCGGCGCGCGTCCCGACCCGGCCGAGGATGATGCCGCCGGTGGGAAAATCTGGCGCCGGGACGTGCGCCATCAACTGCTCGATGGTGACTTCGGGATCGTCGAGGTAGGCGCAAGAGGCGTCGATGATCTCGCCCAGGTTATGGGGCGGGATGTTGGTCGCCATGCCGACCGCGATGCCGCCGGCGCCGTTGACCAGGAGATTGGGAAAGCGCGCCGGCAGGACCACCGGCTCGCGGCCGCTTTCGTCGTAGGTAGGGACGAAGTCGACGGTATCCTTGTCGATGTCGTCGATCAGCGCCATCGCCGAGGGCGCCATGCGCACCTCGGTATAGCGCATCGCCGCCGGCGGATCGCCGTCCATCGAGCCGAAGTTGCCCTGGCCGTCGATCAGCGGCAGACGCATGGCGAAGTCCTGGGCCATGCGCACCATCGCGTCGTAGAGCGCCGAATCGCCGTGGGGGTGGTATTTGCCCATCACGTCGCCAACCACCCGGGCCGACTTGCGATAGGGCTTGTCGGGCGTATAGCCGGCGTCGTGCATGCCGAACAGAATGCGGCGATGGACCGGCTTGAGGCCGTCGCGGACGTCGGGCAGGGCGCGGGCCACGATCACGCTCATGGCGTAATCGAGGTAGGAGCGTTTCATCTCCTCCTCGATCGCGACCGGCGTTATGTCCGCCGACCTAGGCGCTGTGGAATCGCTCAATGGGGAACTCGCGTGACCATCGGATGGGGTGGGCGGGACGGCGCCCCGGTCGGGGCGCGTCGCACACCGCGTTTATACTAGATTTTGCAGTCGCGAACAACCGATACCGCGAAATCTCGCGGTTTCGGCGCGCCGCGCGACCGCCGGGAAATTTACCCCTAGAAGGGGATGTCGTCGTCGAAATCGGCGCCGCCGGAAGCCGGCGCGGCACCGCCGCCACCCCCACCACCGCCACTACCGCCGCCACCACCGTAACCGCCATCGCCGGCCGGGCCGCCACCGCCCCGCCCCTCGCCGCGGCCGTCGAGCATCGTCATCTGCCCCCGGAAGCGGCGCAGGACGACCTCGGTGGAGTATTTCTCGACCCCTTGCTGATCGGTCCATTTGCGGGTCTGGAGCTGGCCCTCGATATAGACCTTCGAGCCCTTGCGCAGGTATTTCTGGGCGACCTCGGCGATGCGCTCGTCGAAGATCACAACGCGATGCCACTCGGTGCGCTCGCGGCGCTCGCCCGAGGCCCGGTCGGTCCAGGTCTCGCCGGTCGCCAGCGACAGGTTGACCACCGGCGAGCCGTCCTGGAGCTGGCGCACCTCGGGATCGCGGCCGAGGTTGCCGATAAGAATGACCTTGTTGACGCTGCCGGCCATGGATCCCTGTTCCTCGTCGTTGTTGTGTCCACCTGGACGGGAGGTGTCGCCTGGGTGACGCCCGCGCCGGCGCTCCGCGTCCGGTTCGCGCTTCGGGCGGCAGTCTAATCGTCGTATCCGGCCTTCGCCAGTGTAATCGATACGAAATCCGCCCCGGGTCGGCTCCCGGGCCGTGGCAAGCGGACCAAAGGTTTTTCCTAAAATATCCAGCAAATTTGCGGCGTAGTTTTATAAAGTTAAAATACAATATTATGATAAGTTTTTATTTTGTTATTAACATATAATTAATACATTCGTCTGATTATGTGGAATGAAGGAGTGGACGCAATGCAATCAGCTCTCGATAGCGCCTTGTCCGGTCTTGCCGCGGCCAGCCAACGGGTCGCGATCTCGGCCGATAACGTCGCCAACGTACGCAGCACGGCGGTGACCGAGGTCAAGCGCGGCGGCGAACGCCGCAACGCGACCGAGGGACGCCGTCCGGCCGCCCAGTCGGTCGCCGATCAGCTGGCGGTCGACAAGGCGCCCGCGCGCTCCCGCGATGCACGCCCCCAAGGCGATCCGTCGGCCGCGGCGCGAGACCCGGCCGCGGCGCGAGACCCGGATCGAGACGGCGAAACCACCGAACCGGCAACCGACGAGGACCGCTTCCAGCCCCTCCAGGCCGATCAGATATCGATCGAGCCCGCTGGTGTCCGGGTGGTCGCGCGGCCGGTCAATCCGCCGTCCGTGCGCGAGTTCCAGCCCAGCGCGCCCGATGCCAACGCCGACGGAACGGTCGACCGCCCCAATGTTTCGCTGGAACGCGAGTTCGGCGACCTGGCCAAGGCCCAGCGCGCCTATGAATCCAGCCTGAAGATGGCCGACACCGTCGACCGCATGCTCGGCACCTTCCTCGATTCCGAACTCTAGCGGGCCTCGATCCCGAACTCTAGCGGGCCTCGGCCGACGCAATAACATTTCGGCCTCGATCTCGATCAAGGAAACTGGAGGTCTGCCCCCTATTCCCGCCTATTCCGTGGAAACCGGGGTCTGGAAATAGGAAACTGTGGGAAAAGGGTAGCGTCCCCTTTAGCAGTGGGAAAAGTGGGAAAAGGGTAGCGTCCCCTTTAGCACGGTAACCGGCCGATTGCCTGACGTAGCGGCCGGCTCTGGAGCGTGTCGTTCCGGTTGCGTTGATCATGGCCGTCGGAGGGGGCCTTGTTAAGCGATGTGTTTAACATAGACACCTTCCAGGGCCATATTCAATGCAGGAGATGCCAGGGCTCGTTACCGGGGCCATGGACCGCGCGTTCTAGGACGCCTGTCTCGACGACAGCGACTATCGGCCCTGAACGCCGCGCGTCCCGCTCGCGGCCCCACCCGAGTGGGCGCTACACCCCGTTAACCGGATCGTGCTAGAGTGGCCGCGTGGGCCGCCGCAAGGGCAATTGACGATGACCATTCGCGTGGCGAGATATCGGATCGGCGAGATCGTGCGCCATCGGGTCTACCCGTTTCGTGGCGTGGTGTTCGACGTCGACCCGGTGTTCGCCAACAGCGATGAGTGGTGGCTGGCGATCCCCGAGGATATCCGCCCGGCCAAGGACCAGCCCTACTATCACCTGCTGGCCGAGAACGCCGAGACCACCTATGTCGCCTATGTGTCGGAGCAGAACCTGGTTCCCGACGACAGCGGCGGGCCGGTCGGCCATCCCAACGTCGACGAGCTGTTCTCGGGCATCGAGGACGGCCGTTACGTGGTCCGCGGCGTCCACGCCAACTGACGCCACCGCCGGCTCAAGCGTCCGCCGGCTTCTCCTCGGGATGGGTGGCGGCGAAATGCCACAGCACCGCCTTCAGCTTGAGTGCGCGCAGGGTGTCGCCGCGCCGCCGGGCGTTCTCGATGTCGTCGATGATCATGCGCCGGATCATCGGTACGCCCTTGGGGCTGTGCACGAGATACGCGCCGAGCTCGGTCGCGATGACGTCGGGCATGCGCTCATGCTCGGCGATGGCCGCGATCTCGTCTTCGGTCAGATCGCAGAGCCCGATGCAGTCCTCGCGCGTCAACATCGCCCCGCTCCTCGTAGTGACGGCCCATTTCAGCAAGCCCGGCGGCGACCCGCATTGACCTCGATCACCTTTACCGGCGATCGGGGCTACCAGTAGCCGAGGGCGTCGGCGTAGACCGCGACCAGGTCGGCGCGCGAGACCGCGCGCGGCGCGTTGTCGAGCAACCGCTTCTGCGGAAAGGCGCCGTCGGCCAAGGCGTCGATGTCGCCCCCGCCATAGCCGACGCCGCCGATGCCGTTGGGAATGCCGGTCACCCGCATCAGCTCGATCAGACGCCCGGCGACGATCTCGCCGGCGTCGTCGGGACCGGCGCCAGCGGTCTCCGCGCCGATCAGCGCCGCGCCCTCGAGATGGCGCTCGGGACAGGCCGGGGCGGTGAAGCGGAACGAGGCCGGGGCGTTGACGATCACCGACATGCCATGGGGCACGATCGGCGCCGCGTCGGGATAGCCCTCGGGGCGAAAGTCGCGCACCAGCCCGGAGACCGAATACGACATGCCATGCGGCAGGTGGCAGCCGGCGTTGCCGAAGGCGATCCCGGCGAGCGTCGCCGCCCACATCATTTGCTCGCGGGCCTCGAGGTCGGCGGCGTCGGTGACCGCGCGGACCAGGTAGCGGCCAATCATGTCCAAGGCCGCGCGGCAGCCGATGTCGCTCCACGGGTTGGCCCCCTGGCTCATCGGCCGGGCCGTCGGCGAGGACGGCGCCGGGCGCCGGGTATAGGGCCGCGCGGTATAGGATTCGAGGGCGTGGCTCAAGACGTCGAAACCGCTGGCGGCGACCACGTTGCGCGGCAGGCCGTGGGCGGTGGTCGGGTCGATCAGCGCCATCGCCGGCTTGAGACGGCGCGAGACGATGCCGGTCTTGGCGGCCATCGACAACAGATCGAAGACGGCGATGCCGGTGCATTCGCTGCCCGTGCCGCAGGTGGTCGGGCAGGCGATATGGGGCTTGAGCGGCCCCGGCACGGCCCGGCCCTCGCCGATCGGCGCGTTGACGTAGGCCAGGAACTCGGCCGGATGGGTGGCCAGAAGATTGGCCACCTTGCAGGTATCCATGACCGAGCCACCGCCGACCGAGACGTAGCCGTCGAAGCCGCCCTCGGCGGCGAAGCGGGCGGCGTCACGGAAGGATTCGTCGGTCGGCTCGACCCGGCAGGCGTCGTAGAGGGCCACGTCGAGCCCGGCCCCGGCGAGCGCGGCCCGGGCGATGGCGACCGGCTCGAGCTTGGCCAGCCCGGGGTCGGTGAACAGCGCTACCCGGCTCATGCCCTTGGCCCGGGCATGGTCGCCGAGCTCGCGCAAGACGCCGGCGCCGAAGACGATGGCGTTGGGATCGACCGCGAAGGCGGCGTCGCCCTCGGGCGTGTGTGAATAATGGTGGCAACAGGCCATCGCTTGCTCTCCGCTGAGGGGTTTTGGCAAAAAGATAAAGAAGGCATCGATCGGCGGATAATACGCCGATCCCGGTGTCCATGAGCAAGAGCGGTTGCTAAATCGCGCTAATTCGAGTACCAGGAACGGCCGAATCTCATAGGCGTCAGACGGTGGGGGTCGTCTCGATAATGAAAGATTCGCGGCTCGCGGAGATCAAGATTCTCTTGGTCGACGACAACGAACATACGCTGACACTGATCACCGGCATCCTGCGTGGCCTGGGCATTCGCAGCATTTTGCGCGCGACCACCGTGCTCGACGCGCTCAAGCTATTGCGCGGACAAACCGTCGATCTGATGATCTCGGACCTGATCATGGAACCGGTCGATGGCCTGACCCTGGTCAGCCTGATCCGCACCGGCAAGGACAGCCCCAATCCGGCGCTGCCGATCATCGTGCTCTCGGGCCACGACGACGCCGACAGCGTGAAAGCGGCGCGCGAGGTCGGGGTCGACGCCTATCTCACCAAGCCGGTTTCGCCCCAGGCGCTCTATCAGCACATCCTGCGGGTAACCCGGAACTGTATCCCGGCCGCCGCCGCGTTACCCGCCGGAGCCCGGCCCTAGCCCGGAGCCGGCCGATGACCATCGAGCGCCCCGGCCTCGATGATCTCCGCGCCCTGATCAACCATGGCCTACGCGACCCGACCCGGGGCTGGAGCATCGGCGTCCATGGCGCCATCGCCGAATTTCATCGCCGACCCGGTGATCGAGGGGTGGTCGACACGACTGTCGATGGCGGCAGCGTGATCACCGCCTTGGGTGGCATCCGGGTCGCGCTCCAGCCGGGGATTGGAGTCGTCGCCCAAGGCGGCATGACATTCTGCCTGGCCGCCGCCGCCGCGATCGGCGGAAGCGACCGGCTGCGCGAGCTCGGCCCCGACGCGGCGGCGCTCCGCGCGCGCGACCGCCGGTCGGTGTTGTTCGACATCGGCGTCGGCGCCGACCATGTGATTTTCGCCGTCCGCGTCGCCGATGCGGGATTGATCGAGACCCTGCGCCGGGCCGAGGGCGCACCCTACGCGGACGGCCTCGAGGGCAGCGGCCACATGGCCGCGATCATGGCCGCTAACCCCGCCCGCGTGGTCCAGTCGGCGCTCGGCCGGATCGAGGTGAATCAACCCATCGCCGCGCCTGGCGGCGCCTCGCCCGAGGGGCCGCACACCCATTTCCTGCCCGCGCTCCTGCGCGGCGGCCGCGACCCTTCGCCGGCGCGGCCGATCCCGCCCGGTTGGTTGCCATGCCTCGATCTACACGGCGGCGGCGGAAGCGCCTAAATGTGGCTGCGGGCCTCGGCGAGTTTCTCGCGGGCGGCGGCGCGGCGGCCCTTGTCGGCCAGCGGCCGCTTGGGGCGGTCGGGGGACGCAATCGCTTTTTCGAAGGCCTTGACGGCGCCGGTGAAATCGCCCTGGTCGAGCAGGTAGTCGCCATGGAAATAATTGGGATCGAGCCCGTCGGGGTTCAGCGCCAGGGCCTTCTTGAAATTTTCCTTCGCCTTGGTGTCGTTGCCGAATCCGATCGGCCAACCGGGAACCTTGAAATAGAGCGTGCCGAGCGTGGTGTAGATCGATCCTCGCATGGCGTCCGCGTTGATGGCGGACGCCTTCTCGAGAACCGCCTTGGCCTCCTTGACCAGCGAGAGCGCGCCGAACCCGCCCTTGGCGCCGGCATAGGACGAGAGGATGATCCCTTCCCAGACCAGGGGCTCGGCCTTGCCGGGGAAGGCCAGGCTGGCGGCGTGGGCGTCCTTGGCCAAGGTCGCGAAGGCGTCTTCCCGCTGGTTCTCGGGGGTCTGGTACTGGATCACCGCCCAGCGATGCTGCAAATCGAGGATCGTCTGGTCGAGCTTGGCGTCGTCGATCGTCTGGGCGCCGACGCCGGCCACGCCCGTGATCAGGGCGACGACCACCAGCGACGCGGCAAGGATGGTTCTCATGTGTTGTCTTCTCCGGTTCGGTTCACGATTTTCGGGTGGCGAAACGTTTCATGGTTCGCGACCGCTTGTCCAAGAGCGAATCCATCATGCCCGGTAACAGGCCGTTGATGCGCGAAAACAGACCCTCGGCCGCGCCGACGGTGGAATAGTCGATATCCCGCTTGAGCGCGCGCAGAATGGCGGCGGCGACCCGTTCGGGCGGGTCCATCGGCATGCCCACGGCCCGCGCCATGGCGTCGACCGCGGCGGAATTGAGCGGTGTCCGCGTCGCCCGGGGCGCGACATGGATGACCCCCACCCCGGTTCCCGCCAATTCCCGGCGCAAGGACTGGGAAAACCCCCGGAGCGCGAACTTGCTGGCCGAATAAGTGCTGAAGCAGGCGAAGCCGATGGCCCCGAAGACCGAGCCGACGTTTACGATCCGCCCCGACCCTTGGGCGAGCAACACCGGCAACACGGCGCGGCTCAGGAGGATCGGCGCGACTACGTTGGTGCGCAGCAGGGCCGTGATCCGCTCCTCGGGCATGTCGACGAACAGGCCAAAATGGGAAATGCCGGCGTTGTTGATCAGCACGTCCAACCCGCCCAGGCGGTCCGTGGCCTCGATCGCCACGGCGGCGGGACGGCCGTCCTCGGTAAGATCGGCGACAATTTCATGCGCTTCCCGGCCTTTTGCCCGCACGGCGGCGGCGACCTCGGCCAGGGCTTGGACATTGCGGCCGACCAGGGCCAGGCGCGCGCCCTCGTCGGCCACCGCCAGGGCGGTGGCGCGGCCGATCCCCGAGGATGCGCCGGTCACCAGAACGGCGGTTTCGCGTAGCTCCATCGACCGTCGTCCCTAGGCGCTGGCGGGCGTCACCTCTAACGCCCGGAATATGTCGCCGTAAAGGCGATAGAACATATCGGCGGCGGCGATCACGACGTCTTGATCGCCGGCCTCGGTCACGCCATCCATGGTTCGGGCGAAAAACGCCATGTGCTTGCGGTCGAGCGCCCCATGCGACGTGAGATAGGTGAAAGCGGTTTCCGGCAGGCCGAGGCTTTGGCGGATGTTCTTGGCCGCCTCGGTGGCCAACGCGACGCTGGTTCCCTCGAGCACCAGCACCATGCCGAACAGGCCGAGCGGATGACGCCGCGTCACCGTATCGTAGGCGTAGGCGACCATGATCTCGGTGGCCGGCAGCGGCGACGTCTCGGCCACCCGCTCGGGATCGCCGCCGGCGGCGCGGATATCGTCGAGAATCCAAGCCTCGTGACCGATTTCCTCGGCGATGTAGTGGGCCAGCGCCGTGCGCAGCCCGCCGAGGCGCTCGGGCAGCCGCGCGCCACATTGCATCAGCAACGGAACAGTGTGGCGAACGTGGTGATAGGCCTGGGCGAGGAAGGCCAGATAGCGGTCGCGGTCGATCGCGCCGGCGACCCCGTCATGCAGGATCGGAATGGCCCGAAATGCCGCGCGGGCGGGCTCGGTTCGGCGCAAAAGGCGGTCGGAAAAACGCATGAAAGGTCCTTGACGACAATAGGGGCGGAACTAGTCGCGATGGTCACTCGATATGGTAGGCGGCGCGGATCGCCGCGCGGCGCACCGATCCGCCGGGCGCGGCCAGCCCGTTGGCGGGCGTGAACGGCGTCGCGGCGACGACCCAGCGCCCGACCCGCGCGTAATCGGGCAAGCCGCGATTGGTCTCGGCGACCGCCGCGGCGACGGCGTCGCGGTCGGCGGCGGCGACGATCACCGCGATGGCGGCGGCGGAACCCTCGCCGAAGACCGCCGCTTGCCCGATGGCGGCATGGGCCATGAGCGCGTTCTCGACCCAGGCCGGCGAAATGTTGCGGCCGAAGCCGGTGATGAAGATGTCCTTCTTGCGCCCGTCGACGTAGAGAAAGCCGTCGTCGTCGAAACGCCCGATATCGCCGCTGGCGAACGGCCCTTGGGCGACGGCGCGACGATCGCCCAGATAGCCGCCAAAGCGATCGCCGGCGATCAGAATTTCGCCATCGGCGGCAAGCTCGACGGCGAGATGGGGCAGCGGCCGCCCGACCGAACCCAAGCGGTTGGCGCCGGGCGCGTTGACCGCCACCACCGAGCCGCATTCCGACAGGCCATAGCCTTGGAAGACAGGCAGGCCCAAGGTCTCGGCCTCGCGTAGCAGGGCAGCCGCGACCGGGGCGCCGCCGACGGCGAGAAAGCGCAAATGATCGAACCCCGGTGGGCGCCCCCGGCTGACGACGATCAGCGCCCCGAGCATCGCCGGCAAGAGAATGGCGGTGGTCGCGCGGTGCTCGACGAGGGCGCGCGCCAGGCGTTCGGGGTCGAGATCGCTGGAACCGGATAGCCCCACCGAGCGCATGCCGGGAAGCACCGTGGCGGCGCCGACCAACAACGGCGCGTAAATCCCGGCGACGTTTTCCAGAAGGGTCGCCAACGGCAAGACGGCGAGGTGATGGTCGCGGGCCGAGGCGGCGGTGACGCGGGCCAGCGAGCGGGCCACGTGATCGAGCGTCGCGGCCGTCAGCAAGACACCCTTGGGCGTCCCCGTGGTGCCCGATGTAAATGTGATCTTGGCCACGTCGGGGCCGAGATCGGGCGGTGGCGCGCGGCGGGCGCGCAGCCACGCCTGGCTTCCGGCGATATCGACGGGAAAGGCGCCCTCGCCCTCGGGTCGGTCGGTGATGACCAGCCCGACGCCGGCGCTGTCGAGAACATGGGCGACCTGATCGGGCGTGAAGAACGACGGCACCGGCACGCAAGGAATGCCAGCCGCCAGGGCGGCCAGGTCGAGCACCGCCCAGGCCGGCCCGTTGTCGATGGCGAGAGCGATCGGTCCCCGCGTCTCGCGGTCGAGACGGCCGGCCCAGACATCGACCAGATCGACGAGTTGCCCATAGGTCAGGCGCATGTCGTCGCCGATCAGCGCGATCCTCTTGGGCGCGCGGTCGGCGTGGCGGCGCAACGCATCGAGGATCGCGTTCATGCCGGCACCGCCTCGGCGGCGAAATCGATACCGATGAGGCGGCGGAACCAGGCGTGGACGCGCGGATCGCCGGCGAGCCGGTCGAGGGCATCGCGCGGCCGCCCGGCCACGACCACCGGACCGTCGTCGTAGTAACGCCCCCAGCGCGCCTTGAGCGGCCCCAGGCGCTCGCCGGCCGCGGCGGCGATTTCGATCGGATACAGCCCCAAGCGGGCGAAGCTGTTGCGCAGCCGAGGGGTCACGGTGAAGGCGACCCACTCGTAGCCGGCGGCGCGAAGAATGAAGGTCATGGCGATGATCACTTGGCGCGCCATGCCGGGCCGGTCGGTCGCCAAGTTGCCGACCTCGACGATTTCGTGGCGCGCCGTGGGCCGACCGGCGAGGTCGGTGATGCCGGCCTCGATCGGCCGTTCCAGATACTGCTCGAGGAAAAGCCCCTCCAACGCCGCCGGACGCAAGCCGACGGCGGCCAGGGGAACATCGTCGTGATCGACGATGCCGAGGAGATACGGCATGAAACTATCGATGTCGGCGCCATGCGCCTCGGCGAAGCATCGGTGTATGAATCGCTCGAGATGATGACGCGGACAGCCGGCGGGCGCGCGCTGATGGAGCGGCCATGTGGGAGCGATCATGGTCTCCGTCGTCGCGCGACCGTCCGGGGATCGTCGGCAAGCGGAGGCGGCGGGCGAGAGCACCAACCGGCAGCCGCCAAGGCCCACCACCGCCGATGTGACCCGGTCCTCGGCACGGATTGTCGCGTCGCTGGCCCGGTTCATGACGAGGCTTTGTTCCTATCCACCTTGGAGAATGGCGGGAAGCCTATGGCGAGGGCGCTGAACCCTCCCTAAATACCGCGTTCATCCCCGGTTCAGCTTAGCCCGACCGGTCGGGGGGCGGTCCCGGCCATGCTGGGTGATCGGCCGGTGGCGGCGCTTATGATCCCGGAACGCTTCGCGCTCGAGGGCAGCGCCCCGCGTCGTTGATCGATATCAAGGCCCGGCCGTCGAGGCGCGGCTAGGGTCGCTCCAGGATGGCCCCGGCACCGCCGTCGGGGAAGCATTATATATCACCCGACACCGCTATCCGGCGCCGATCAACGGCGTCGATCAGCATGATCAAATCGGGTTTGTCAAGCGGAGGAGAGACATGACCACCAAGCGATCCCTGATGATCCTCGCGGTCCTGGCCCCGCTGGCGTTGACGACGGCTTGCACGACCCTGCCGGAACAGGATCGGGCGCTCTTGTCCGAGGTTCGGACTAGCGCCGATCAAGCCCTGGCCGAGGCCAAGCGCGCCGCCAATATCGCCCAGCAGGCGCTCGACGCGGTGCGTGGCGTGAAGGCCGATGCCCAGACCGCGGCGACCGAGGCGAAGGCCGCGAACACCGCGGCCGAGGCGGCCGCGGCCGAGGCCCAGACCGCCCGCGCGGCGGCCGAGGCGGCGGCCAAGAAGGCCGACCGCATCTTCACGAAGTCGTTGCGCAAGTAGCCGCGTCGTTACCGCA
>Ga0114931_10001336_pt1 | contig 31510 bp, 26 predicted proteins | sample 2SBtaG_FD_89579 | JGI IMG/M metagenome (GOLD analysis project Ga0114931, IMG submission 89579) | Deep subsurface microbial communities from Kolumbo volcano to uncover new lineages of life (NeLLi) - 2SBTROV14_V59a metaG | ecosystem: Environmental > Aquatic > Marine > Volcanic | place: Kolumbo...
AGATATGGGGATTGATCAGGGTTTCATCATCCCGGCGTAAAGTCATTAATTTCACTTCCGTTTCAAACCCTCCTTCATTCAGATAGTTACTTGTTATTCTGACAGCAGTTTCTTTTTACATACACTGTATTTTTCTTAACATTTGCTCATTAAAAAATCATAAAAATTGATCCGGTTTATGGTTTCAAATTTAATGTTGGAATAATTTTCCATAAACGCTTTTGGAGGACGGGCCGGCTTTTCTCCCCATTTGAATTCAAAAGCTTTTATTCTTGTATACGTTACTTCAATCAGGTCTATTTCCTGCCCGTCATAAGTCCTCCAGAAAAAAAACTCACTAAAACTTTCGTTATAAACTTGTTTTTTTATTCTTTCGGAAACACAATAATTTTCCCACAATTTACCAACATCATCTCTTGTATCCAGGGGATTTAAATTGGAGATAACAACATTCCTGATTCCGTTATCCCAAAAGTAAAAACGAGGGGATTTACTTATTTCTTTACGCAGATTTCTACTGAATCCCTGAAGACGGAAGATGATAAATGCTTTCTCTAAAATCTCAAGATAGCGTTGCACGGTCTTTACAGTAGTCCCCAAATTTCTGGATAGTTCATTAAAGGATACATCGTTTCCAATCTGAAAGGCAATCATTCGAAGAAGATTCATTTCAAACAGACTGTCTTTTATATTTTCCATTTGTAATACGTCTTTCAATAAATATCCGTTGCGAATATTTTCTAAGATTATTCGTTTTTCTTTGTTGTTGTTTGCCAGGAAAACCTGTGGATACGAACCGTAAACCAGACGCTGGGGCAGTTTCTGAAGCGCATTCAGATAGTTTGTCGAAATCTCACTTAATGCAAACGGGTAAAGCATAAAAAACCTTGAACGTCCTGTTAAAGGTTCACCGATTTTACTCCTTAAATCAAATGAAGCGGAACCGGTTACAAAAACTGAAACATCAGGATTTGTATCCACAAGCAACTTTAAATTTTTCCCGATATTGGGGACATTTTGCGCTTCATCAATAAATAAAATATCATACCCGGACACAAGATTGGTTAACGTCTCCTGGCGAAGAGAAGATAATGTGGTTGCCACATCATAATCTTCTCCGTTCAGTATCAAATGTTTTTTATTTTTCACTGATTGGATTACAGCATTCATTAAAGTGGTTTTGCCTGTACGCCTTGCACCGAATAAAGCCGTCACATGACCTTTTTTAAGGTCGTTTAGCAACTGACCGGTAATACATCTTTTTAACATAATTTATTCCATTGTCTCCACAAATTTATGTAAATTTGTGTACCAGGGTACATAAATTCACATTTTTCAGATTTTTATATCGAACGGAACAGCGATGGCCTGCAAATAATCCTCTTACTGAGAAGGAGGCTTTGAGTTGCCCCAAAAGGGGGCTTTTAAGCATTTGCTGTTTCATCGAATATCGAACACAATGCGGACTTTTGTTGTCCAGTGTTCATCCAGGCAATCTGCCCCGTACACCTTGCCCCGAATAAAGCCGTTATATGGCCAGGTTTACTATCCTTTCCTGAAAATTATCAGGCCGGCGGCGCCGTGGGCAATCAAAAAAGAAAAGACAAGAAGGATAAGCCAGTTTTCCCCAATTTGATGGCCATTCATAACAATACCGGAAGCAAAGTAGATGCCTATGGCAGCAAAAAGTGTTACTGCTGCCGTAATATTTCCGATTTTGTTAAACAACTGGCTTTCCCTTTCATCTGCTTTCTTTTTCCCAATAAACGGATGAATGACAAGTAAAGCCAGGATAGCCAACCCTTTGCTGCCAAATAAAAATACAGCGATCAAACCGATTATACCGACAATCAATTCAAGATAAAATCGTTTTTTCATTTTGTATCCTCCATTTTTAGGTAAAAAATATCTTCAACCCGGCACTCAAATAATGCCGCCAGGTTTAACGACAATTTCACAGACGGATTAAATTTCCCCTGTTCAATGGCGATGATTGTCTGCCGTGATACATCAATCTTTTCAGCAAGTTGTGCCTGTGTCATCATATTTTTGGCAAACCTCATTTTCTTCAGGTTGTTTTTTAAAACTTTTTTCATAACCCCTGTAAATAAATAATTAGTAAATGTAAATAATAGTTAACATAATGTCAAGTATTATATACATTTTATTTGCTGAGTGGGCAGGTTCTTGAATGCAATGTCCTTTGGTTTCCCTTACTTTTACGACAAGTGTAATTTCTTTGTCCTTACATTGTCATACCATTTGAAATGATTGTTGAAGAATTCAGGTCCCGCTCTGCCATTTTTCAATCTCCTCCACCTGCACGGCAGGGATGTTGAGTTTGTTTTTTTTGCGGTAGCCGTTCAGTTTTTGCTGCACGGCGGTGGGTTTGGCTTCTTTGAGTTGGCCGGGGGTGGCAAATCCGGCAGCCATGATGTGTTCGGCCCACACTTCCGGAACACCGGCGGCAATAAAATCGTTGGATGTTGTCACCTTTTTCTTTTGTTCGGGCCGCATCTGCGGGAAAAAGATGACTTCCTGGATGGAGGGCTGGTTGGTCATGAACATCACCAGGCGGTCAATGCCGATGCCCATCCCCGACATGGGTGGCATGCCGTATTCCATGGCACGCAGGAAATCCTGGTCAATGAGCATGGCCTCATCATCCCCTTTTTCGGCCAGTTTCATCTGTTCTTCAAAACGGCGGTGCTGGTCAATGGGGTCGTTCAGTTCGGTATAAGCATTGGCCAGTTCTTTGCCGTTGACCATCAGCTCAAAACGTTCGGTCAATTCAGGGTTTTCACGGTGCCGTTTGCAAAGTGGCGACATTTCAACAGGGTAATCCTTAATGAAAGTGGGCTGTATAAAATTGGGTTCGCATTTTTCACCAAAAATTTCATCAATCATTTTCCCTTTCCCCATGGAAGGATCGGTTTGAATATCCAGTTTTTCGCAGGTTTTTCTCATTTCCTGCTCATCCATTTTACTTAAATCATATCCCGTGTATTCTTTGATGGCATCCAGGATTGAAATCCTGCGGAAGGGGGTTTTAAAATCAATAATGTTATCACCGACTTGTACTTTGGTGGTGCCATGCAGGTCAATGGCAATTTTTTCGATCATTTTCTCCGTAAGCTCCATCATCCAGAAATAATCCTTGTACGCTACGTAAATTTCCATCTGGGTAAACTCCGGATTATGATACCTGTCCATGCCCTCGTTACGGAAGTCTTTGGCAAATTCAAAAACACCTTCGTAGCCGCCAACGATGAGCCGTTTCAAGTACAGTTCGTCAGCAATGCGTAGATAAAGCGGCATGTCGAGTGCATTGTGATGCGTAACAAAGGGACGTGCAGCAGCACCTCCGGGAATGGATTGGAGAATGGGTGTTTCCACTTCCAGATAGCCATTACCGTTTAAAAAATTACGCATGGAGTTGATAATTTTTGCCCTTTTAATAAAAGTGTCTTTTATCGCATCGTTTACAATCAGGTCAACATACCTTTGGCGATAACGCTGATCAGGATCGGTAAAGGCATCATAAACTTTTCCCTCTTTTTCTTTTACGATGGGCAATGGACGAAGTGACTTTGACAGAAGTTTAAACGAAGTTACATGGATGGTGATCTCCCCCATTTTGGTAGTAAAAACAAAACCGTTTACGCCAATAATATCGCCGATATCAAGCAGGCGTTTAAAAACGATATTGTACATGGTTTTGTCATCATCAGGACAAATGTCATCGCGTTTGAAATAAAGTTGTATTCTTCCGGTATGGTCTTTCAGTTCGGTAAACGAAGCAGCCCCCATGATCCTCCGGCTCATGATCCTTCCTGCAAGGCTGACTTCCTGAAACAGGTTGTTGTTTTCCGGGTATTTTTCAAGGATATCCTTCGCCGTGGTATTTACCTTAAATTCTTCGGGAGGATAAGGGTTAATGCCCAGTTTTTTCAATTCCGCCAGTGCCTGTCGCCTGATCTGTTCCTGTTCGCTCAATTGGATGCTCATGGGTCAAAAAATTTTTGCAAAGATATTGAAATCAGGCAATCTTCTAAAGGCGACTTCAGTCGCCTGGTAAGCACGTTAATATTCTGTTTTAGTGGCAACTAAAGTCGCCGGAACATTCTGGCTTATTCCCCCTATTGGCGAATCAGGGTCAAAGAAAAAAGCCGTTCCGTTTTAAACGGGACGGCTTTCATTTTTTCAGGATTCAACCTTATTTGTTCAGGAATACTTTTCGTGTGATCTTTTGGTTTTCACCGTTGATCATAACAAAGTAAATACCATTGGGTTGTGATGACAAGTCAACACGGGCTGAATAATTACCATTGATGGTCAACCCGGATTGTTTGTAAACTTCTTTCCCTAATACATTAACTACTTTGAGCTCAGCATTATTAAACTCATCGGCACTGATGCTGATGTTGAGGATACCGGTAGTTGGGTTGGGGAACAATTCAAGTCCTACTGCCTTGTTTTCGCCTATTCCCGTACATTCATCCACCGTAATGGTATAATCAGCCGAGTTTTCACACCCGTCGGTATCGGTGTATGTATAAGTTACTGTATGTTCACCTACTCCGGCTTCCGTAGGATGGAAATATTTTCCTTCGGTAACAAAATCCCCCGAATATTCACCACCATCAGGTTGTCCTTCCGTTAAGGTGTATGGATCATCTCCTTTATTGCATAGATCGGGAACATCGTTCCAGGAAACATCCGGAATGCTGTTTACATGGATGTATCTTTCTAAGAAGAGAGTGTCCATGTCCGTACCGTCGGAGGCAATCAATTGAACATCAAAACTTCCTTCGTTCAGATAGGTAACCACAGGATTCTGGTCCAGAGAAGTTGCAGGAATTCCACCTTCAAAGGTCCAGTTCCACGAGATAGCATCGCCACCGGTACAATCATCGTAGAAGTGAACAACAGCTGGAGCACCACAAAATGCGGTGTCATCGGCGTAAAACCCGGCCTGGAATCCGCCGCCGCCACCGCCAAGATCGGTCAGCATGACTTTTGCTGTATGCTGGTTGTACTTGTTTCCGTCGTCCTGGATAAAGGCAATCAGTTCGCACTCATTGATATCCCATGAATTGTCGAAAGTAAAACTTAAATCAACATCCTGTGTGTCGCCACTGGTGAAATCAACTGTTGTTCCTGTAGCATCGGGAACCATAAGCCGGTTAACGAAATTTAACTCTGTTTGTCCCTGCCAGTTGTACTGGATATTCGACTCGGTGAGTGCCAGGCGCACTTTGAGTGTGCCTCCCGAATAATCGGCCACTTTGGTTACGGTTACCGTAACATCGTAATTATCGCCATCGTTACTTCCCGAAATCGAAATGTCAAAATCGGTTTGGATAGCCATTCTCGCAGTTACTTTGGCAATGTACTGGGGATACATGGACTGGGTATGGCTTCCGCCAACGACCTCACCCCATTTACCATCAAAATTGGCTGTAGGAAATCCAGTAACTGAATAATAGCTGTTTCGTGCATTGGAATACTGGTTGGCAAAGGCATCACCATTATGGTTTTCGATGATACCGACAGGATCGCCGTTATCGTGCAGATCATCGGCCCCCATGGCTGCTCCCGGACAATACTGACACCATGTTCCTGTAGCGATTTCCACCAATACCAACTCCCTGTCAATCTGCGCAAACATGCTGAAGAAAGTAAAGATGGTTACAATTGTAAAAATTAACTTTTTCATAAGCATTGAATTAAATTTTAAAGGTTCTGTGTTTAAGTTACAAAGATAATATATGAATGATCATTTAACAATTATTTAATAATTATTTTACGGCTGACCAGGCTATTTTTACCTTTTAAAAATAGCTGGTAAATGCCTGATGCCTGTTGGCTTAAATCAATTCTCAGTTTCATATTACCACTGATTTTTACCTGATTTTTGCGATAAACTTCTGAACCCAGTTCATTGAAAATGACAATGTCTGCCACATCATCTTGAACAGCATTCATATCAAGAAAAAATTCACCATTGCCGGGATTTGGATATACCGACAGGGAAATATTATTTCTCATTTCGTCAATTCCGGTACAATTAAGTACGCCAATTGTGACCGTATCAGAATTAACACAACCGTTTATTCCATAAACCATAACAATAATTTCACGGTCGCCGTGACCGTCAAACATCGTTGTGGAATCAACAATGATAGTCTGTGTGGTATCGCCGGTTGACCACATGTATTTAAGTCCCTGGTTTCCTGCATACAATGTTTTGGATCCATTGCCACAAATAATTGTATCGGCACCCAGGTCAACTTCGGGCAGTGGCCTGACTTCAATATAAACCGAATCCGTAGCTGTTTCCGTGGTGCTGTCACTGGTCATCTCAACAATATACCATGCCGATTCTTCGGGTGTAATATCAGGATTCAATGTGTCTGAAGTAAAATCCCCCGGGCTGGAATGCCATGAAAACACCGGATTAGATACATTGCCATGTGGTGTTGCCAGTAACCGGGTGCTTTCCCCGTCACAAACAGAAGTAACATCATTTACTGCAGAAGCTGTAACAATTGTTTCGGTGACTTCGAGTGTGAGGTCCACATTGACCTGATTCAGGTTCGGGTCGTTGGAAGAAAACGTGGCAGTAGCCGTATAGAAATCCGGTTCCAGCCCTGTAGCGTCAAAGTTAACAGCCACAAGAGTAGTATCACCGGGCTGAAGGGTGTCAACTACCGGATCAATCCCCATCCAGTTAATTACGTTAACCGTATAATCTTCAACTTCGCCCCAGAGGGAATATCCACAAGGGAAAATATCACCGGTGTATTTAATGCGTATGCGCATGCGTGTGGATCCTGTTTTAGCACCGAAGGGTGGCGAAATTGTTGCAGTATAAGGCCCGTGTCCGGGACTGCCTTCCATGATAATTGTACCGTCATCAAATTGTTCATTCTGATTCCAGTCAATCCAGGCGGCACATTGGTCATCGTCAAAAGGATTACCGTTGACTACTGTTAAGGTATAAGATTTGCCCAATTCTATATTGGTGGACATATCTGAGTAATCAGCATAATTACTTGACCCTGACGAGTTGTCAATATCCCCCAACGTAACTTGTTTAATATATTCTGCACCGCCGCCACCGGCATCACAGTAACTTTGCCCATTGCGGTTGTTTTCATTAACGAAAGCCGAAATGTGATAAAACAGGTCTAACTGACCGGTATTAACAACGGTGAGATATTTGGTGGAAGATGAATCAACGGTCAGGTGTTCATAAAGGCTTAGGGGTGTAACACTGATGTGTGCATCTCCCCATTGTAATTCGGTCTTGGAATATCCCGATTCAAGGTCTTCAGTATAAAATGCCGTTACTTTATAAGTATAGCGGCCATAATCCGGCAGATTATCGGTATAGGTAGTATCTGTTGTTGTTCCTATCAATGTATCATCCCGGTAAATATTAAAATTAAGGAATCCATCCATTTCGTCATAAGACCAGATCAGGTTAGCTGCACCGGTTTCAAAAATTACAATTCCTGCTAAATCTGCAGGACGGTTTAGCGGATTGGTTTCATAGGGTGAAGTAAAAGTCATGGCATGGCCAAGCCTGTTGTCGGTCCATGCGGGATAGACCCATCCCTGTGAAGCGGTAATGCCGAGATAATCCCCGAAATAGCCACTGGCAAGGTTTGGAATCGGTGCCGGCGTAAAAGATACATCGCTTACTTTAAAATCTTCCCATGTCTGGCCACCGTCTTCCGAATTGGCACAATATACTTCACATTGAGTACTGCCCACGTTCCGGTCATCATAAAAAATAACGCTTGCCACGCCGTTGTAAGCATCAACACATATCCACGGAAAATAATGTTCCTTTCCTTCGCCGGAAGGATCCTGGTTAACACGAACAGGTTCCGACCATGTTGCCCCGTTATCAGATGATTTAATGACATAAACATCAATATCGCTGCCGGTATTGGTTCCAGGAACCCCTATGTTGGCCCAGGTTACATAAATGGCCCCCCTGTCCGGCCCTGTGCTGCAATCCACAGCAGCCGAGGGGAATGAATTGACCCTCATGTTCTTTGAGGTTTCAGAATTCCGGATTCCCCGTATATTTTCAATAATCCGGGTAGCCGGCTCCCATGTAACACCACCGTCAAGGGATTTGGCCATGCCGATGGCAGATTCGTCAGTGGGCCATCCGTCATAGATTGCCCAAATGGCATAAACTTCACCATTGGGGCCTGTGCTGAGGTTAACACCCTGGTTGTGGCTTCCTGCATTCACCGCTGAGCTGATTTCAACATCATCAGACCAGCTTAACCCATCATCCGTAGAATAAGAAACTCCAATTTCAGTATCGTCAGGTCCGCCAAAATTAGTCCAGGCAACGTAAAGGTTTCCTTCGTAAGGACTGTCGCTGCTGTTGTCAATCCACATGTGGTTTTTATCAGCCAGTTGTCCTGGGTTAGGAACTATACTTTTTACCGTCCATGTTTGACCCTGATTGTCAGAATAGGATATCCCTTGTCCCCCGTTGTTGCTAATATAATTGACATACCAGCGACCACTAAGACCAATAGCAGTTGTAGGATCTCCGGAATTGCTTCCCCCGGCGCCCTGGACCTCACCTTCCCAGGTTTCTCCAATATCAAATGAATACAAATCGTTGGCGCCATATAATACACCTACGGGATTTTGAGTGGAGTTGTTGGAATTAAGTACAGTCTGATTATTTAACGGGTCGGCAAAAATGGAATTTTCACTTTGCATTGAATTAATTTCCGTTACCGGAACATCCGGTGAGTCATCCGTTAGAACGCCAAATGCTTTGATTTTACTACCGGTATAAACTGCCGGTTTGGATTTTACATCCGGGTTAAATGGAACATAACCCGCTTCGGCCATTTTAATCCAATAGCCCATATTGTCAATCCTCGTATCAACCTTGCTTCTTTTTTCATGTTGCGATTCGGAATTGTTGCTGATTGCCCAGTTGATGCTGAAGGCAAAAATTACTAATAAGATAATTGTAATCGGAAATGTAAATCTTTTCATATAAAATTGATTTTGTGGTTACTTAAGAAAAATTTAGTGCAAAATAAGAATAATAACCATGCAGACAGGGTGAACACAGAAAAGGTTGCTTAAATTTAACAAAAAAGGGGCGATTAACGCCCCTTTTGTTAGATCAGAATAATAAATCTCAGAAACTCATTATCTGTTCAGGATAACCTTTTTGTTCACTACATAATTATCCCCTATAACAAATACAGAATAAACGCCATCAGCCATTTGCGACAAATCAACCTGGGTGTTATAGGTGCTATTGATTTTGAGATTGTTCTTTTCAAAAACAGTTTTCCCCGTAACAGAAACAATCTTAAGGCTTACCGTTTGGCTGTTCAGGCTTTCAAGCTGAAGTTTAAATACCCCGTTATTCGGATTGGGGAAAATTTCAATACCAATATTGGCGGTGTTTTCTCCAATGGCCGAGCAGTCTTTGATATCAACGATAACAGCCCCTTCATCCTGGCAGCCGTCAGCATTGGTCACCTGGCAGGTAAATTCCTGTTGACCGATGTCATAATCCTCTCCTTTAACGGTAATGGTTTGTGTAGTTTCGCCGGTTGACCAAAGGTATTCTGAGCCGGAGTTGGCGGCATCAAGAGTAATTTCACCATTGTTGCAGATAACCGTATCAGGACCAAGGTCCACAACCGGAAGAGCCGAAAAATTGAGAACAATAGTATCGCTGGAGGAACAACTGCCTGTATTGGTGACCATAACCCAAAAATCGTTAATGCCTGTCCCGGTAGCAATAATTGTTTGTGTGGTTTCACCGGTTGACCAAAGGTAATCCGAGCCCGGGTTGCCTGCATCCAGTTCATATTCCGTTATGCCACATAGCGTCTGATCTTCGCCAAGATCAACCATAGGTACCGGATTCACCGTAACCATAACCGTATCGGTTAAAATGATTACGCCATCATTTACCGAAACAATATAGGTGGTACTGGTATCAGGTGTAGCCATGGGATTTTGCTCATCAGATGAAAATCCCTCCGGGATAGAAACCCATGTGTAAGTATATGTACCCGTTCCCCCGACAGGAGTGACATTCAATTGTGTTTCACCGCCCTGGCATAGGGTATCCGGTTCGGCGGCAGCACTGATCTGGAGATCCGTCACATTCATTTCAAAGAAAACTTCGTACAGGAGATTGTTCAGGTCGTTGGTATTAAACCGTGCTGTTTCCTGGTAACTTCCTGTTTCCATATTGGATGCATTGAAAGTAATGGTTGAAATAACGGAATCGCCTGGAGCAATCGTGCCATTATCAGGATCTATCGTTAGCCAATCAGCAAGGAAGACAGTATAATCTTCAACTTCCCCATAAGGGGTATCACCAACCGGAGAAAGCGTTTCACCGGGGCCGGCCAGTCTGATACGCATCCTGGTGGCACCCTGTTTACTGCCTTTAGGAAGCGTCAGTGTTCCGTGAAACAACGTATTTGTTGGGTTGGGTTGCAACATTAAGGCAGGTTCGTCAAACAGTCCATTTTGGTCATTGTCAACCCAAACGGCAACCTGGTCACCGTTATAAGGACGTGTTACTTCCACCTGAACGGGATAGTGAACTCCTGTTTTTAATGAGGCATACATTGAAGTAAAGTCACGGTAATGATCAATTCCTGAAGTGTTAACCAAACCGGCAAGTTTAACTCCGTGGATGTACTCGTCACCACCTCCGGTTGCAGGTTCATAAGTTAATGTATTCCTGTTGAAGAAAAACGGTGACAATTCAAAATCAAGATCAAGCACACCTGTATTTTTAATGGTCATGTACTGAACAACACTGTCGTCAACAAAAACATTTGCTGACAAGGAATCAGGAATCATTACAACACCCGAAGATCCATACTGGGTGTCAACCGTAGCCGAATCCGATTCATTTGTTCCACCATAATAAGCTGTTACATCATAAGTGTAATAACCATAAGATTCAAGGGTATCTGTGTAAAAAGTTGTGTCGGAGTCACCGATGTATTCGTCATTCCTGTAAATTTTGAAATTCTGGAATCCGTTGGCATTTTCAAAATCAAACTCCCAGTTCAAAGTACACAGTCCTGTCTCCTGATCAACATCTGCAATTAGTGTTGTTGGCGAAAGGATGTTAATGGTTTGGAAGGCTGAAACATAAGTCTTGGCAGATCCTGAACGGTTATCTGTCCAGCATGGATAAACTGTTCCGTTCATTGCCGTAATTCCAATGTAATCACCGAAATATCCCGATGCCAGTCCGGGAATAGGGGTAGGAGTAAAAGTTACATCGCTTACCTGGAAGTCTTCCCATGTATCACCGGCATTACTTGACAAAGCAACCCATGTTTGAGCCTGATTGGGCTGTATATCACGGTTTGTATAAAATACGACGCTCAGCATTCCGTTGGAAGGGTCAGTAGTAATCCATCCAAAATAATTGGCATTTCCTACGCCCTGTTCATCCTGGTCAACACGAACAGGGTCTGCCCATGTGTCTCCGCCATCTTCCGAACGGATCATATAGACACTTCTGTCGCTACCGGTATTTTCGCCCGGAACACCGACATTTGTCCATGTTACATAAATATTTCCGCTATATTGTCCGTCACCATTATCCACTGCCATTACAGGGAAAGAATTAACCCTCATGTTTTCCGGAACGCCGGAGCTTCTGATGCCGCGGATGTTAGTGATAATTGTTTTTGCGGTTTCCCAGGTTTCACCGCCGTCGGTGGATTTGGCAAAGCCGATTGCATCTTCATCACCACCGCCATAAGTAACGGCCCAAACGGCATAAACTTCTCCGTTGGGGTCTGTGCTGATGTTTACACCCTGGTGAAATCCTCCGGCACCACTACTGATGTTGGTTCCTGTGGACCATGATTCACCATTATCGGTGGAACGTGAAAGCACGATATTACCCTGATTCGGCCCGCCAAAATCGGTCCAGGCATCGTAAAGATAATTTTCATAAGGGCTGCCCGCTTTGTTATCAATCCAAAGGTGGTTTTTGTCAGCCAGCTGACCGGGGTTGGAAGCGACAAATACCGGCGTCCAGCTATCTCCCTGATCATCTGAATAGGAAACACTTTGGCCACCGGGATTATTAATGTAGCCCACATACCATCGGCCATCCGTTCCGATAGCTGTGGCCGGGTCACCACTGTTGTTTCCCCCGGCACCCTGTACTTCACCCTGAAATGTTTCGCCTGAGTCGAAAGTATAAAGATCATCGGCGCCAAAAAACCCCGGAGGGCCTGAGTTGTTTGAATTTAAGGCAGTTGCCTCATTGTTGGGATCAACAAAAATGGAATTCTCGCTTTGCTGGGCACTTTCGTTAGTTACCGGCACATCGGGAGAATCATCCTGGGCCACCATGGGCGAATGAATTTTACTTCCGTTATATATGGCCTGAGCAACTTTAACATCCGGATTGAAAGGCACCAGTCCCTTCTCGGCCATTTTAACCCAGTAGCCAATGTTGTCAATACGGTAATCCACCATCGCCCGGCGCTGCCGTTCGTTGGGGGTGGAATCGCTGATGGCCCAGCTTATGCTAAAGGCAACAAGGCCGAAGGTTACAATAAAAATAATAAGTGTAGATTTCTTCATAATAATAAAATGAAATATTGTTAATTTGAATAATAAATCTAATCTGAATAAATTAACGGAACAACAAAAATAGAATTAAAAATGGGTTTATCAAAAAAAAAAAACCAGTTCATTTTTTAGCATTCATGGGTTTAGACAACCATTAATTATAAAAGTTGCTTGTGAGATGTTAAGGAATTTGAAAAAACCAGGGTATGGCAAAACGGTATAGGGTGTATGGGGGAATAAATGAAAAGAAGCGTGCGTAAGGGATCATTGATATTCTTTGATTTCCTCTTCGTTATTAAGTACCCTTAGTCCATTCATAGCCAGGGCTTTCATCTCATCTTCCCCAGGGTAAACATGGGCTGGGGCAAGATGGTGGCAATAGGAAATGATCTCATTTGTAAAATATTTATCATGGGCTATCCCGCCTGTAATCAGAATACCGTCAATTTGGAAATTCAAAACGGCAGCCATAGCGCCTATTTCTTTTGCCACCTGATAAGCCATGCCATCGTAAACCAATTTGGCATATTCATCACCGCCGGCTATGCGTTTATCCACTTCCATGGCATTGTTGGTGTTTAGGTATGCCACCAATCCGCCCTGTCCCTTTATCATTTTCATCACATCGCTTAAACTATATTTTCCGCTGAAGCAAAGCCTTACCAAATCACCGACAGGTAGGGTTCCGCTGCGTTCGGGGGAATAGGGGCCGTCTCCGTCGAGACCCTGGTTGACGTCAACAACCCGGCCTTTTTTATGGGCGCCCACGGTGATGCCTCCCCCGAGATGGACGACAATCAGGTTGAGGTCTTCGTAGCGTTTCAGGATTTGTCTGGCATGCTGCCTGGCCACTGCTTTTTGATTCAGGGCATGGAATATGGAACGGCGGGGCAATTCAGGATGACCTGAGAGTCTGGCCAGATCATCCATCTCATCCACGACAACAGGATTGGCAATATAGGCTTTGGCATCGGGCAGTGAACGGGCAATATCGTAAGCAATAAGGCCCCCAAGGTTGCTGGCGTGTTCACCGTAGGTACACGAATTCAGATCATCAATCATTTTTTGATTCACTGCATAAATACCAGACTCAACCGGTTTTAACAAGCCGCCGCGCCCCATAACAATCCGGATGGAATCAAGGCTAACTTCATCTTCCTGAAGTTGGGAAAGCACCAGATTTTTCCGGAAAGCCATTTGATCAGTGATCCGCTGAAAATTTTCCAGCTCTTCTTTACTGTGCCTTATGGTTTGAATGAATACAGGTGTTTTGTCTTCAAACACCGCAATTTTGGTGGAAGTGGAACCGGGGTTTATGACCAGGATTTTCACTGCATTCATCGGCAGTAAAATTAGTTATTTTCTTCTCCGAAAATGAAGCGATGACTGATAAACTGCATGAAAGCTATCCTATGGCAGCAGCTAAAGCAATGGAATAAAATTTACTTTTTTCAGAGTCCCCCCTTGAGGTCAGTACGATGGGAACCTTAGCGCCCATAATGACAGCCGCCGCCGTTGCCCCGCCAAGGAAATTTAATGATTTATATAAAATATTGGCTCCGTCAATGTTGGGCGCCAGTATGATATCAGCGTCTCCTGCAACATCGCTGACAATGTGTTTCAAATTTGCCGATTTTTTTGAAACGGCACCATCAATGGCCAACGGCCCGTCAATAATACAGCCCGTAATTTGTTTGCGGTAATTCATCATCGAAATGGTGGCGGCATGCATGGTGGCTTCCATCCTGGGATTGATGGTCTCCACCGAACCCACGATGGCCACTTTCGGATTGGGATTGCCTATTTTATGAAAGAGCTCAACTGCGTTTTTAATGATGGTGATCTTTTCCATCAAATCCGGTTTGACATTCATGGCCGCATCTGTTACACCCAGCATTTTATGATAATAGGGTGTTTCAAAAACGGCAACATGGCTCAATAATTCCCCCTTGCGAAGACCTGTTTCTTTATCAAGAACAGCTTTAAGTAAAGTTCCTGTGCTGACCATGCCTTTCATCAATATCTCGGCTTTTCCTTTTTTAATCCATTTCACAGCTTTTGCGGAAGCATCATGTTTTTCAGGAGCATTGATGACTTTAAAACCCGAAATATCAAAACCAATTTTTTCACAAATAGAATGGATCACCGGTTCATCACCAATCAGTATGGGTTCTACAATTTCTTTTTCAACAGCATTTTTCAACGCTTCCAATACATCATGGTCTGCGGCAGCCGCAACGGCTATTTTTCGTTTTGTGGCTTTGCTTTTTGCCAGCTTTTCCAAATCGGTCAGGTTGTTGATCATTATTGATAAAATTAGATTTTACTTAATACAAAAGTGAAAAATTCTGGTGCAAAAGTATGATATTATGAAAAGAAACAAATTGCCAATGTTAAGATATTAACATTATTTTTCGTTTATTCTGTACTATTTTTTACTGCTGAAAAATACCGAAATATAGGTAATTGATCAACCGATAAAATGTTCATTTTTGCATGATCAAATCTGATAGATGAAAAAATTTATCATTTTATTGATTATTTGCATCGGATTTTCCTTCGGGAAGATAACTGCACAGATTCAGGGACTGTCGGCAGAAAAACTTGTTGCTATCAACCCCATAACAGTTGCAAAACGGACAGTTGAATTTGAACCAAATGTTGGGTATTTATGGTCAACCAAAACATTCAACAACAAAGGGAAACTCCAACCGCTATCACCTGAAGGCGACAGTATAATGGTTTTGGAGGCTCTTGGATTCAGGTTTACTTACGGATTCGCGAAAAATTTTGAAGCCGGTGGTGTGGTGACTACTGATTTGAACACATTCGCATTAGGGATAAAATACACCTTGTTTCAACACAAAAATTTTGCAGGAGCTGTAATTCTGGGGACGACGTTTGCCAACGAATCAGATATTGTTTTCAGAAATTCCGGTTTTTTCGGGAAAACAGCAAGTATTGCTGCAGGGTTTTCTTTTTCCAATCAATTTGGTAAACACTTTTCGGTGGATTATGATATACAGTATCAAAATATTATGGATGGTAAGATATCTTATTCTGATGATTTTTTTGCATCGGCAGATGTGGGTTACAAGGTTAAGGGTCCGCATTTGATCATTGCCGGTCTGTCATACAGGTACAATCATTTTAAAACTGACAGGGAAGATGCTTACCTGTTGACCTTAAATACAGGTGTTGCCGTCATGACCGGAAGGATGTTTATTCTGGTATTTAATTTTCCTGTTGATCTTATTGGGAGGAATGTTAACCGTTTCTATGGAATTTCGTTTGCGCTGACAATTACTTTTGATTAATTTGCATGTAATGTTTGTTAAACTAAACAATAACACATGAAGAGAATACTCTTTGTTTGTCTCGGTAATATTTGCCGTTCGCCAAGTGCCGAAGCTGTTTTCAGGGGGCTTGTGGAAGAAAAGGGGGAAGGATATAATTATGTAATTGACTCTGCCGGCACATCCGACTGGCACCGTGGAGAACCTGCTGACAAACGGATGCAAAGACATGCTATGAAAAGGGGATACAATCTCACTTCAATAAGCCGTCCCTTTGAACAGAATGATTTTGATAAATTTGATTTGATTGTCGTCATGGATCGTGAAAACCTGGATGAACTGAAAAGAAAGGCCAGAAACAAATCGGACAGAAAAAAACTTTTTTTAATGACTGATTTTTCCAAAAAGTACAATTATGAATATGTCCCTGATCCCTATTTTGGCGGCGATGAAGGGTTTGAACTTGTGCTCGACCTGCTGGAAGATGCCGGGGAAGGGCTTTATCGTTTTGTACAACAGGACGATTTACGGGTATAGCGCAAAGGTATTTATTTTCTGATTTATAGTTGTCATTACAAAATGCTTCAGGGAACTGTTTATAAAGTCTTCTTTTTTTGGCCCTTTCTCACCAAATCCATAATCAAACACGATGATACCTGTCCGTATTTCAGGACTAACCGTTTATGAATGACAGCACCCAAACGTTGTCCCAGAAAAAAAGCCCCGACCAGAAATACATAAGTGTACCAGGCAAAGCCAATGAGGGTCATAAAGCGTAAGGCAATAATAAATGGCACCGGAATGTGAACGGCAAGCACCCATTGCAATGAAAACTTTTTCACGTTTACCCGCCAGTATCCAAACGGAATGTTAAAAAGAAAAACAAATAAAGTAACCCAAATCAGTGATGTTATCATATTCTTTCTTTCAGGAAATTTAAGTCTGCAAAGTTCTGTATTTTCTTTATATGTCAATTTATGAATGTCAATTCTTAACTGAAGAAACAGGAACCGGCCTGCTAAAAACCCAATAATCTTTTCCTTAACTCCCTGAAACGGGGAAGGTTCTACTGTTAAACTTTGTTAAATGTGAGCGTTTGCCCTTTTCATTTTTTAAAAAAACTGCCAACTTGCGCCGTCTTTTTAAAAATCTGATTGATCATCAAAAAGAATCATTATGGATATAATTGTAGAAAACCTGACCAAGAAGTACGGTACACAAAAGGCGGTTGACAATATTTCGTTCAAGGTAAAAACAGGTGAAGTTTTAGGGTTTTTGGGGCCCAATGGTGCCGGGAAAACCACCACCATGAAAGCCATTACGACTTTCCTTTTACCTGACAACGGGAAAATAACCGTTGGGAACTTCTCCATTTATGACGATTCGGAAGAAATCAAAAAACACATTGGTTATTTGCCCGAAAACAATCCGCTGTATGAAAACATGCCGGTACTTGACTATTTGCATTTTGTGGCAAATATTGAGGGGGTTGAAAAATCGAAAATGCTGGACAAAGTCAGTGAAGTGGTTGACATTTGTGGAATTGAGAGTGAAAAGTACAAAAAGATCAGTGAACTTTCCAAAGGCTTTAAACAAAGAGTAGGGCTGGCCCAGGCACTTATTCACGATCCGGCGGTACTCATACTTGACGAACCCACAACAGGGCTCGACCCCAATCAGATTATCGAGATCCGTCAACTGATCAAAAAAATAGGCAGGGAAAAAACGGTAATCCTTAGTTCACACATCCTGGCTGAGGTTGAAGCTACCTGCGACAGGATCATGATCATTAACAAAGGCAGGATAGTAGCTGACGGCACTTCGCATGACCTCAGAAAACAGGCGCAGGGGAAAGAAATTCTAAAAGTGACCATCGAGGACGGTGATATCAATGAAATATTTGAAGCATTACAGAACCTTGAAGAAACGGAGATGGTTGATTTTATCGAAAAATCATCTTCAACTTTTGAGGTACAGAGCAAAAACAACAAAAGCTCACGCCGCGCCATCTTTAACCTTTGTGTAAAAAAAGGATGGCCCCTCACTCAAATGACTTTTGTGGAAACCAAACTTGAAGATGTTTTCAGGGAACTGACCATGAATTAATAAAACCAAAAGAACAATACCATGAAAAAAATATGGATTATTACAAAAAGAGAGTTACAGGCTTATTTTGATTCGCTGATGGCCTATATTCTGCTGATCCTCTTTCTGGGATTCAGCGGTTTTTTTACCTGGATATACGGCAGTGATATATTTTTTATCAAACAGGCCAGCCTTGAAGTGTTTTTCAACATTGCCTACTGGACGCTGTTTTTCTTTATTCCCTCACTCACCATGCGGCTGCTTTCTGAAGAAAACAGCTCAGGGACCATTGAGTTGTTACTGACCAAGCCGGTGTCCAACTGGCAGGTAATTACGGGTAAATTCATGGCTGCCCTAATACTGATCATCATTGCCCTGGCACTTACCCTTCCTTATTATATTACGGTTGCCAATATAGGAAATATTGACAACGGCCAGGTGTTTAGCGGTTATCTGGCACTCATCCTGTTCAGTGCCATGTACATCAGCATTGGTCTGTTTACCAGTAGTGTAACCAACAACCAAATCGTTAGTTACCTGCTTACATTAAGCATTGGCATTTTCTTCCAGGTCATTTTCCTCATGCTTAGCAGTAACTTCCCGGGGCTTCTTGGCCGCACACTCAGTTATCTTGCCGTGAATACGCATTTTGAATCAATGATAAGGGGGGTAGTCGATTCAAGAGACCTGATCTATTTCTTTATTTTCATCTTCCTTGGCCTTGTTTTATCCGAAACAATGTTGATTAAAAAAAGATATGCTTAAGTTGAATAACCTTAAAAAAGAAGAATAATGAAAAAGAAATCATATACTTCATCGTTGATTCTACTGGTCGTTATCCTGATTGTGGTTGCCGTTTTTTCCGAAAACTATTTTTTCAGGGCTGACCTTACCGAAGGGCATCAGTATTCTTTGAGCCAGGCCACAAAAAACATTTTGAAAAATTTGGATGAACCGGTAACGGTTACCGCATATTTTACAAAAGACCTTCCTCCCGATCTGGACAAGGAACGGCGCGATTTTAAAGATATGCTGGTAGAATACAACAGTTTGTCGAAAGACATGGTGGTTTATAAATTTGAAAACCCGTCGAAAGATAAAAAAACCGAAACCGAAGCCATGAAACAAGGCATCCGTCCGGTTTTGTTCAACGCAAGGGAAAAAGACCAGGTAAAACAGCAAAAAATATACATGGGAGCCCTTATTCAGATGGGGGATCAAACGGAAGCCATTCCTTTTCTTGATCCCAAAAGCAGTATTGAATACGATCTTTCAACAGCCATAAAAAAGCTGAGCGTAAAAAACAAACCTTTGATTGGGTTTGTACAGGGACAGGGAGAACCGGCTATTAATGAATTTCAGCAGGCCATGCAGGAATTGCAGGTTTTGTACAATGTTAAACCGGTTTACCTTACCGATACCACAAAAAATTTATTCGATTTTAAAACACTCGCCATTATTGCACCCAAAGATTCATTTAACATCCGCCAACTGCATTTGCTGGATCAATATCTGAACAAAGGCGGTAATCTGTTTATCGGAATTGACCGTGTACAGGGCAATCTGCAAAATGCATCGGGAAGTGCATTGAATACAGGCCTCGAAACATGGCTTTTACAAAAAGGGTTACAGGTGGATAAAAGCTTTGTTGTGGATGCGCGATGTGGAACTGTAGCCGTCACCCAGCGAAACGGCTCTTTTAACATGACTACGCAAATCCAGTTTCCCTATCTGCCTGTTTTGTCCAATTTTGCCGATCACCCCATTACCAAAGGCCTGGAAGAAGTTTTTTTGACTTTTGCCAGCCCGATAGATTTTAACGGGGATTCTACCTATATTTTCACGCCATTGATAAAGACTTCCGAACAGTCGGGAGCGCAGCCGGCCCCTCTCTATTTTGACATCAACAAGCATTGGACAAAAGACGATTTCAATGACCATTCGCTTGTGGTGGCCGGTTTACTTGAAAACAAGAAAAATAAGGGACGGATTGTTATGATCAGCGATGGGCAGTTTGCCGTTAACGGCCCCGCCCGCCAGGCACGTCAGGTTCAAAAAGACAATGTAAATTTCCTGGTAAACAGCATTGACTGGTTATCGGATGACACGGGACTGATCAATCTGCGTTCAAAAGGCATCACATCCAGGCCGCTCGACCAGTTGAGTGACAGTACCAAACTGTTACTGAAGTGGCTGAATTTCCTGCTGCCTGTTTTACTCGTTATCATTTACGGGCTTATCCGGATACAGTATCGTAGAAATCAGCGTATAAAAAGAATGGAGGAAGGTTATGTTAAATAAAAGTAGCTCAAAAGTATTGTTGATCATTCTGATCGTTTTGGCCGGTTTGTTCTTTATCCTGAGATATACCGACCGCACAGAACAGACAATTCGCGAACATCTTGTGAGTGTTGATACAGCACGGATTGACAACATTTTGATCCGGCTTCCGCGGCATGGCGGAAGCGTGGAGTTGAAAAAAGACGGAAGCAACTGGAAGGTTAAAGAAGGCAGCCGTAATTATAACGCCGATAACCGAAAAGTCAGGCAGGTAATTGGCCAGATTTCGGAACTGGTTCCAAAAGTATAGCTGCCAGGTCACACAAGCAATGGGGAAAATACCAGGTCACCGACTCCCTGGGAACCAGGCTTCAGATGAAAGAAGGGGATAAGGTTGAAGCCGATGTTGTTTTGGGACGGATCAGTTTCAGGGCACCGAAAAAACAGAATCAGAATCCGTATATGCAACAGCAACAAACGGAGATACTGATGTATGCACGGCCTTATGACGATAACAGTGTTTATGTGGTTGACGGCATGGTGAAACTCGGCATGGGAAACAACCCCGATGATTTCAGACAAAAACTGTTTTGCAGGATAAAACCCGGTGATATTAAATCATTGACCTTTTCTTACCAGGGGGAACCCACTTTCACGCTTCAGGGGGAAAACAACAAATGGGTGCTTGACGGGCAACCGGTTGATTCGGCTGCAACAGCCAAATACATTCATAATTTCTCTTATGCCCAGGGGGCAAAATTTGTGAACGGTTTTAATCCTTCAGGCCAGGTACCTTCAGGGAAAATCAGCATTGAACTGAATGGTCAGCAGCCGGTTGTTTTAACTGCATACAAGGTTGATTCCACTCATACTGTGGTTCATTCCACTTTGAATGAAGAAAGTTATTTTAACGGCCAGTCGGGAAAAATATTTGAAAAATTCTTTGTGAAAAAAGATCATTTTTCTCCCGGGAACAAAACCAAATAACTTTATTCCCTATACTTAAAACCTGCTGATTATCTCATGTTAAGTGTCTATGTCAGGTCAATTGTATATGTTATACTACACCGCTACCTGCAAGGCTGAAACAAATTCAAGAAATAATTACAATTGAATATTTAGTAGTATATTTGTAGTAAATATTAAAGCTCATGGATTTACAGACACGAAAACTTAACGTCATTGAATACCTGATAGGACTTAAAGACGAAAGCGTCTTTAGAGTATTTGAAGAAATTGTTAACGAAGCAAAGTCAACAGAACGAAAAACCAATAGACCATTCACACGGCAAGATTTAATTGAAAGAGCAAAGAAATCTAACAGTGATTATCTTTCCGGAAAATTCAAAGACCAAGAACAATTGGAGACTGAATCAAAAAATTGGTGAGTTTATGAAAATTATTTGGTCAGACTTTGCCTCCGAAACATTAAAAGATATTTATCAATATCATAAAAAAGTTGCAGGATAAAACATAGCACAGAAATTAAAAGACAATATATTTCAATCTACAAAACAACTCATTAAATATCCTAATTCTGGACAGTTCGAAGAATCACTTGCAGAACTTAAAGAAGGACATAGATATTTGGTCTCCAGAAATTACAAGATTGTTTATAAAAAAGTAAATGAAGGAATCTTAATATCTGATATCTTTGACACAAGACAAAACCCAGTAAAAATAAATGACCCGAAAAGAAAGCCCAGCAGGTAACAATGTATATAGTTTATGGCTGGTAATGTTCTAAATATGAGCATTATAGCAATAAATAAACATCGATTTAAGTTGAAAGATTTGAGTTTCAAAACGCCACAAAACTATATACTACACCGCTATCAAGATTATTAAATATATTTTAGTATAATGCCGGCCGATTATCCCCGAATTCATTTCGGGGATAACGGTTCGGTATCATTATGCTTCACCCCCAGCGGTTCGATGTGAATGGTTGTCTCAATGTTTAACTGTTCACGAATGGCATTTTCTATTATGGTTGCAATATGATGGGCCGTGTTGATATCCAGATTTTTCTCAAACATAATATGAAATGTAAGCTCAGTATGTGTTCCGTAATTGTGGATATGAAAATGGTGCGGATGAAGGTCACGGGGATCAGCCTCCCGGATGATCCTGTTAATTTGATCCAGCAGGTCATCTGACGGATCTTCACCCAGTAGTTTGTTAATGGCTTTTTTTACAATTTCAAAAGCAGCATAAAATATCATTGCCGAAATGATGATGCCCAGCATACTGTCAATCCACCAAAAATAATTGCGCAGTAATATGCCTGCAAGAACAACTATCGAACTCAGTGCATCTGTCCTGTGATGCCAGCCATCGGCTTTTACAGCCAGGTTTTTTGTTTTTCTTCCCACATAAAAAGCATATTGTGCGAGCGCTTCTTTAAGAAGAATCGAAATTACGGTAACAACAATAGCAATGGTTCCAAAATGAGCCGATTCACCGGCATTAAATTTTTCTATGGATTCCTTCAAAAATTCATAAGCAATGATGCCCAGCAGAAAACCGATAAAAATAGAGGTGATCTGTTCCCAGCGGCCATGTCCGAAGGGATGTTCCTTGTCGGGTTTTTGTGATGATAATTTTGTACCGGCTATAACGAAGACAGAGCTGAGGGAGTCGGATAGGGTATGCCATGCATCAGCAATCAGCGCCACCGAGCCCGATACAATGCCTGCCCAATATTTCAGGCCAAACAATACAATGTTGGTGATGATGGATACAATCCCTTCGTAATAAATTGATCTGTTGCGCTTCTGGTCCATGATTTTGTACCGGCCCTGTTTAATAATGCGTTACATCAATATCCGGATGCTCATTTTTGAAATTTTCCAAAGTAGATGATTTGATCGGAGTCCGGAAACATTTTAGTTCTTTAAGGCTTATGAGTTTTTCAAGGGGTTTCAGGTTTTTTATTTGCGTATTGTTGATGATCAGCGATTGAAGATTAACCAGATTTTCTATGCTTTTCAGCTTTTTAATGCGTGTTCCGGCAATATTCAGCGAAACCAGCCACGTCATTTGGCCGATATTATCCATGTCTTCAATGATCGTATTTTCAACATTCAGGTTCTTTACACTTTTCAGTTTTACAATGCCCGGCATTGCAGCAATCGGATTATTGGGTAAGTTCAGCTCTTCAAGTTCAGGTAAACCGGTTATGGGTTCAATGTCGGTTATTTTCGTATTGTTAACCGTAAGTGTTTTCAGTTCCATAAAAACGGTTAAAGGATTAAGGTTTTTAACGGATTGGTTATCCGAGATCGTTATTTTATGAAGGTTGACCAGCCGCTGCAAATTTTCCCGGCCATAATCCCCCTCAAATTTCATTTGTTTTTCAAATTCTGTTTGCCAGGTATTACTCAGGCCTTCCCACCAGGACTTTAAAAAATCAGATTGCCAGATAACAAGGCACGAAGGCAGAACTTTCCTGAACTGAAGAACATTTTGCTGCGTTACGGCCGAATGGTCACAGTACACAGTTTGTAAGCCCGTGTTGTTGGCCAAAGGCATCAAATCATTAATTTTAGTATCTTCACATTGCAGGGTTTTCAGGTTGATCAGGTTATTTAAGGGTTCAAGACTGTTAACAGGTGTTGTTTTAATGTTCAGTTCCGCCAGGTTGTTCAAATCGGCAAGTGGTTTAAGGTCAGTAACATTTGTCCCTTCCAGGTTTACTTTTTCAAGACGGTGTAACATGCTTAGGGGCCCGATGTCCTTAATGTCTTTTTGCCATGATAAATTAACTTCGGTTAAATTGATGATTTTATGCAGTTCTTCTGTGGTAATGGTGTCGCCGATTTTTAACAGGTCCTGAATGATCAGTTTATAAGTCAATGATAAATTTCTCCACCATTGTTCAAGCTTTTTGGTGTTGTAGATCACCAGGCAGTGCGTGTTGTTTTTCATAAAGGCATTGGCCTTTTGTTCATCAATTCCCGAGTTGTCGCAGTAAATGTATTTTAGTGTACTCAGTCCGGAAAGTGGTGTAATGTCTGCGATCGCGCTATTGTTGGCCTGTAAAATATGCAGGTTTTCCAGTTTGCTTAAAGGCGTTAAGTCGGTAACCGAAGTGCTGTCTATGTTCAGGTTGTGCAAACTGGAAATTTTACCTGTTGCCGAGAGGTCCGTAATTTTTAACCCTGAAATGTTCAGGTCGGTTAAAGAAGACATATTGGAAATGGCCGACAAGTCGGTTACCGGAGTGTAAGAAAGGTTCAGTTGCCGCAGTTGCGGCAGGGCTGACAGCGATGAAATATCAGCTATCTGAGTCCTGCTGAAATCCAGTTTTGTCAGGTTTTTCAGGTTTTCCAACATCGAAATATCCGAAACCGGGGTGTTTGAACAATTGAGCTCCGTCAGGTTTGAGGAGTAACGCAGTGGCTCCAGGGAATTCACTTTTGAACCCGAACAATTGATTAATCCCAGTTTGTTCAGGTTTCTAACGGGGGTGAGGTCGTCAATAAGGGAATTCGACAGATCAACTTCGGTCAGATCAGACAACTCCGTCAGCGGTGTAATGTTAGTGAACGTCTTGTTCCCCGACAGATCAACCTTCTTCATATTCTTGAATTTTTCAAGGATTTGATAGATTGTATCCACATCAACAGGAATGGTATCGTAAACTAAAACATAATGGATGGTTGAATCAACAACGACGGTGCTTGAAGTCCTTGCCGAATCAGGCACTTTTTCAGGATACAAGGTGTCGCCCTGAAAAACCAGCATGGTGTCGGTCCTGAGGTCAGGGTGCCACCTGTTGAGGATAAGGCTGCTATCGGTAAAGTTTGTGATTTTTGAAAAAGGGAGTGTGTCGTAAACAACGAGGGAATCGGCAAAAAAGTTTTTCCAGTTTGCAGACATGTGTACCCACCAGTATTTCAATTCCTGGCGCTGACTGGGTCGGGTGGTGTAAATGCTGGCAATCTTCATTTCTTTTTGAACCGGGTCAAGGTTGATCTCAATATATCTTGTCAGGTTGTTGTCCAGTGTGTCGTTGTTGATGGTAATGCCTTTCAGGTTGCGGTTCAGGGTAACTTTAAAGACTGTCTCGCCGTTTTGGCCAATCAGTGGCTGAACATCATTAATTTGAAAGGTAAACTTTACCTCTTTAAAGAAAAAGACAACATCCTTCAGATAAGCCTGTACATCTTTCATCATGGGCATTTCACGATCAGGGTCCAGGTCATCTTCAATTTGCGTTTCATCACTTTGAAAAATTTTCAGGTAGCTTTGGTTGATGATGATATCCTTTTCGGAAGGTACTTCAGTGGAATCTCCGAGAAAATTAAGTGTTCCTTCAAGGAAATTTACCAGTTCCCTGCTCTGGCTGATGTTGTTTTCCATTTCACTGGCCGCAACCTGTGTGGTGTCCTGGGCGGTAACCAAAGTCCCCGAAAACACCATGGCCAATAATAAAGTTAATTTTCTGATGAACATATCTCGTAGGTTTTGATCAGTTCTTTTTTGTCCTTTTTACTAACGTATTTCAGGTTGGAGATCAGCCAGCCCGAATTGGTGTCGTTACGGTTGAAATACGAAATTTCAAAATACCAGTTGGGTACCTGGAAAAAATGAAATTTCACATTATCAATCTGTTTGAATTTCAAGTCCCCGGTTTTCATCTGATAAAAGAACAGGGTAAGAAAATCGGGGCGGTAATCATCGGAAGCATAATACTGGATATGATCGGGCTGTTCGAGTGCTTTGTGCAAATTCATAAAATCTAGTTCATGGCTTTGGGGATGGAGGAAATATTTGGCATGTTCTGCCGAGTCAATGGGAGGAAACAACCGGGGGAAATAGCTGTACCAAACATTGCTGATCACCCATTTTGATCCCAGGTTTTCCTTTTCAATTTTTAAATACAGTATGATATTCACATCTGCACCCGATGCCGTAAAAGTGGCCGATACTTCGGCAAACCAGTCTTTGTCCAAAAAATGAAGAAACACAGCGCTGTCTTTACTGGTAACATCATCAATAAAAAACTGTTTAAGTTTGCCCGAGGTCCTCGGATTGTATTGATCGAACATGCCCGGCAGCAGTTTTCTACGCATTTTGTTGTTATGGTAACGTTTATCCGTTGATGATAAAGCTTTACCAAACTGATCTTCTTCCATGTTAAACCGGCTGACAAACTGCCCCACCTGTTTGTTCATGGTGTAAAGTACGGTTTCGTCTTCTGAAAAACCATTAAGGGATCCCGATTGCGCCACCAGGTTTATTCCTGTCATAACAAACAGAAAAATAGCTATGACTGATTGTGTTTTTTTCATTTTGAATTAAAGATTGGCAAAATTAGTGTATTTCTGAAAACGGAATTTCCCCGGAATAAGTGCTTGTTAAGAAATAAATTTAGAAACCGGTGAAAAAATATTTTCTTAGCCAGATTTCAAAGATAGGGTCTAATATTTCAATGTTTCCTCCCTGGTCGTCAATAATTTCTTTTTCAATCAATGCTTTTTTTAACTGGCTTACATTGGCAGAGGTTCCCAGTTGATATTGTTCAATTGTACTCTTGGCGCTGAACATTTTTACACCATTGATTACCGCTTTTAAAAAGTTTAAATGTGTGGTTGCAAGCGACTCCGTCAGGTTCTGGAATAATAAACTTAATTGCAATACAAGAGAATCCAGCGCTTCATCAATTAATTGATCAGTTACTTCTTTTTCTGTTCTGAGCCAGCAGAGTTGGGCCAGTTGCTGAACATAATAGGGATGATTTTGCGCGAGTGTGGCAATATGTAAAGACATCGGCTTACTTATTTTTTTACCTGTTGCGTTAAATTGTTCAATAATGAAGTTTACCCAATACCCGGACGGTATCTTTTGAAGAAAAATGATGTCTCCGAATTTATAAAAAGGCATGGAAGGCGACGTGAAAACATTCATCAGCATGTGACGTTTGCTCCCGTACAGGCAATAAGTTACATTTTGATGCCGCTGCCAGTGTGAACGCAGTTTTTTCTGAAATGCCAACGGGTCTTCAAAATAGCTGATGTTTTGGAACTCATCAATGTTGATCAATATTCTGATGCCTTTTTCAACAGCAATATTTTCCGCAAGGTCAAGTATTTCGCCAGGTTGTTTTTTAATTTCCCGCCAGTCAAGTCCGAAACTGAATTCCTGTTGGGCATCAGGGCTGAATGTGATCTTAGGAACCCATTGTTTCATAAACTTCTGCGTGTTGGCAATTACTTCTTCCAACCTGCTTGAAATGGCTTTCAGTAATTTTTCCGATATTGATTTGTAAAATTCTTCTTCCGTCCGCAAGTTGAACAAGTCGAGCTGAACGATTCTTATATTTTTTTCTTCAGCTTTTATTTCATCAACTGCTTTCTGCACTAGTGATGATTTTCCCCACCTGCGGGGCGAGATCAGAAGGGTATTTATACCTGATAAAAAGTTCTTTTTCAGATGTTTCAACTCCTCCTGCCGGTCAGTGAAATTATTCCCGATGGCTACTTTTCCGTAAATAAATGGTATTTTCACAGGATTGATATCTTATAATTTGATTACAAATATATGTAATAATCTTATTAGTTACAAGTTTGTTAGTTATATTTTGGTTAGTTATTTGTCTATCCAACACGGCAATAGTGCTGATATCTTCTGTCGGGATACAATTCAATATCAATGAAACGTTTGCCATTACAACGGATGTTATGATGTTGTTCGGACAGGAACTTTTAAGACCAGATCATTACAAAACCCGGATTGTAACCTGAATTTATTCCTCCCCTTATTAAGGGAGCCCGCCCGGCCAGGCCATTCGGACGGGGTGGCCGAAGGCGGAAGGGTTTGTAATTTACAACCACCCCGATATTTCATAGCTGTGATTTACCAATTTTAAAAGGAGGGGAGTTTATAACCACCCCTGACCTCACTCGTGTTCGGTCTTTCCCCTCCTTGAAAAGGAGAGGAGTTTAGGACCACCCCTGACCTCACTTGCGTTCGGTCTTTCCCCTCCTTGAAAAGGAGGGGAGTGAAATGCTACATAAAATTTAGATGGTAACCTGAGTTTATTCCTCCCCTTAATAAGGTGAGGAAAAGCAGACCATGAGGTTGGAAAAATAAAATAGTACTATCCGCAGGTATTTTATTTCGGCGTGTAATATCATGAAAATTATCTTCTGCCAATAGGCACTAATTTGACATAACTATATCGTTTATAGTCATTTTTATTAATACCAGAATCATTAATAACGATCGTATAACCTTCTTTGCCAAGTCGGATAATATCATCATCTGTCGGCAGAATTGAATAAACAGTAAACGGTGTATAAAACATGGCTTCAATGGGATGGTCTAAATTAAAAACCACCACTTTTTTGCTTTTAAAATGATATTCACGAGCAAATTTTTTCAAATCAACTGACCATTGCGGGTTTCGATCCCTGATTTGGAATGGTTTAACCCTTTCATTGCCATACATCACCGGGAAAACAAGCAGTAAAGCCAAAGTTAAATAGATAAGCCATCGGTATTTAAATGTTTTAATTGAGTCGTACAAATAAAACCAATAATAAGCGGTTAAAATAAAAAAAGAAGGGCTGGCAATTAAAAGGTACGTATGCCGCTTGGTTTCAGCAAAACTGAAAACCAACACAGGTATTATCCACCAGGTATTTAACAACCACAGTTTCCAATCTGTTCTTTTTTTAACCATGTGGTAGATTGCTAAAAATAAAGGAACAAAAGTGAGTGCGCCAAAAATCATCCCGATATTTTCAAGATAAAAATACCAGGGCCCTGTATGTTTTTCAATTATGCCTGTATAAGCATGAAGAAATTTTATGGATATCCACCTTGCCTCCTCTGGAAACACCATGTAGATATATGTTATCCACGGGGCAACAGTAAATAAAAAACATACTAAACCTACTAAAAGACTGGTGAATATCTCTTTACGGTTATGATTTCCAACAAAAACCAGTCCTGCTGTCCAAACGGGAAAAACCAACAAAGAAGGTGACCATTTGGATAAAAACGCTAATCCCGTCACAAAACCAATAAGTACCGGCCAGTAAAACCCTTTTCTTCTGACAATATGCAGTACGGCAAGATAAATCCCCAGTTCAACAAAAAAGATGAAGAAAGTTTCTACATGATCGGACGAAACCCTGCCGGCTGCCAATTCAATAATTAACCCATGGATAGAATGAAAAAAAGCTGCAAGTACCCCGATCTTTTTATTAAACAAAACAGAGCCGATAAGATAGGTCAGATAAACTGCAAGTAACGAAAGGATTAAAGAGGGTATTCTTAAAGAGAATACATTAGTGCCGAATATTTTGAGAAACAAAGCCATAGTCCACAGTGGCACCGGGCCTTTTTCAAGCCATATATGATTACTGGTCCACGCTGAAGGATAAGTTGGAAAAACCGGCTTGTCGTAAAGAGTTGGCTTTAATGGGTGATCAATCAGGTTTTTTGCAACAAGGGCATGATACCTCTCGTCCCATTCATGCAGATACAAATCCGTTGATACGTAAACCCGTAACAACAGACCCCCAAGAATAATAAAGACAAGGGCATGCCCATAATTATTTTTTCTGAAAGCCCTAAACGAAAAGTAATATACGATCAGGCAACAAAAAACGGTTAAAATTCCAAGAACAAGATTTTGCATATTTGTTGATATTTGCAAATCCGTTCAAAAGGCATTGAAGCTGGAAAAATTGAGGGCATCCCTAAAAACCTGTTAAATCAATTATTAACAAATGTTTTTGCCCAGCCTGATGAAAACAGCAACGATGAACAATTATATCGTCGTTTCCTTCACCCGGATATCCCCCAGCATCACATCCCAGAAACCGATCAGGCGGCCACCGATCTGGGTTTGTTTGCGTTTTACATACACTGTGATGTCTTTTTTGGTCGTATCCTGGTAAACCAGGCGGCCTTCTTTATCGTAGCCCTTGAACTTCTGGAAAATAGTGATCACGCCTACATAAGTCCCATCGGGTTGCTTTTGCAGGTTGCTTACGTATTCAATGTTGTACCAGGAGATTTCAACTTTGCTGTAATTAAGCCGCATCAGCCGCTCAAAATACTTGCGCACACTGTAATAGTTTATCTCTTTGTGTGTTAATGACGAAACACCGATCTCACTGCCCTGCATAAACAATTCTTCTGCACGGTCAATCACACGGTTGGCTTCGCTCCATGGTGTTGATTTGTCGCCAATCAGGGTGATGTACTTGCTCAGGTCGCGTACTTTTTCCATGGCCAGACTGTCCACAGCCTGTTTGCGTTCAGGGCTCAGGTTATCTTGAGCATTTAGGGCAAACCGCCCAAAACCCATAGCTATAATGATTAAAACAATTACTTTTTTCATGTTGTTACCAGATTTTAAGAAATTCTATTTCCGTTATTTTACCCAGGCTGTTCCGTTTTACCGTTTCCACTTTGTATTTATACTGTTTGGTGTCTTTCAACAAGTGAAGGAACCGTGATGCCGTAGTCGGTTTGTCATAATCATTTTCGCCGTTTACCCGGCTGATGATGACAAGTACCGGTACATCAGGGCTGGCAAACTGCTGCAGGGACAAATCAATCTGTTGGTTGGCAGCGTCAGTATTGGAGGCTGTAGCCACTGATTTGAATTGATTATCCAATACTTCATATTTTGATTGTTTGGCCTGTTCTTCCTTTTTTAGCCTTTCTTCTTCCGCTTTGCGGTCCATTTCAGCCTGTTGCATATCAATTTCCTTTTCGGCCAGGGTGATCAGTTTTTGGATCTCCGGGTCATCAAAATTTTCACCTTTGATTTTTTCAACTTTCTGCCGCTGCTCATCCACAGTCCATCCCGAAGTGCCGTTAATGATGGCGTTCAGGTCTTTTTTGGCCTGTTCAACTTTTTTGGCATAAGCTGCTGCTGCCTGTTCGGCTGCCAGCTTTTTCTTGCTCTTACAGCTTGTGGCACCGCCCAGCGCAAGGACTGCAACAAGAAAAAACACGATGATTCTTGTTGGGTTTTTAAATGTTTGTTTCATTGTTTACCAAATTTAATTGTAAAGAAAAAACCACCAAAAAAGAGTGGCCCGACTATAAGAATGCAAAAGTATTTAAAAAATTGTACAACCTTTGTGAAAAAGTTTTGTTTCGGTAGTTTTGGTTGTGAGCAAAACTGCCGGCTGAAGGCTTATGTATGTCATTAAAACATTACACCATACCTGTTTTTATTCCTG